>Ga0210040_10000619_pt1 | contig 58319 bp, 54 predicted proteins | sample CryGeyCG12114_NA_FD_185462 | JGI IMG/M metagenome (GOLD analysis project Ga0210040, IMG submission 185462) | Groundwater microbial communities from aquifer - Crystal Geyser CG19_WC_8/21/14_NA (SPAdes) (version 2) | ecosystem: Environmental > Aquatic > Deep subsurface > Groundwater | place: USA...
CCCCCGGCCCGTCCGGCAAAGAGCTCTGCTCAGGGATCGGAGCGGAGGAGCGAAGGACGCCGAGACCAAGATGCTTTGACAGCGAAGCGCCCGCAGGGTCAAAGGATCTTGGTATCGGTGGCCGTAGCGGGGCGCGGAGATCCCTAAGCTGAGCTGCCGGACGGGTCGGGGGGGCTGTTTGGTGGCAGCCCGGCGTAGCCGGTCCTCACGACGGCGCAGCCGGCGCCCCGCGTAGCGGGGGCCCTCCGGGCTAGTCCGTGGGCCGGCGGCCGAGCTGGGCGACGCGCGCCGCCGGCCTGCTGTCCTCGAGGGGCAACGGCGACTGTGCTGGGCCGGCTCATGCGATCCCGTCGTAGAGGTAGTCCGGGAACTTCACGGGCTTGACCGGCGGGATGCCGTCGAGGGGCACGAGGCCGCCGGCGAACCCGCTCCGCTGATTGGTGCCCACCTCGACGACGTGAGCCGTGACGTATTCCAGGGGCCCGGGCTGGTTCTCACCACCCATCATGTCCGACAGGTGCAGCTGGTCCAGCGCGACGACGGCGCAGGGGTGGCAGCAGTGCGCGCTGATGACGCTGTCGTCGTGGGCGCGGCGGATCTCGTGGGTGACGGCGAGCTGGGTGATCTGGCCGGGGCGGGTGTTCAGGGGCTTGGTCATGGGGTGAGCGTGGGCGCCCCGGTGCTGTTCCGGGGCGGCCTTCCCGGTTCTGTGGACAAGCCGACCAGGTGTGAACACCGCCGGGCGCCGCTGGGGTGGTGAGTGCCTGGGGAGCCGCGAGGCGGGACGCCCGGGCTCGATGCCCGGTCGTTCCGCGCCCCCGCCGGATCGGCGGCAGGCGCCCGGCCTGGGTGACCGGGCGCCTGCCGTGCGCTCACCGCTGGTGCTGGCGCTGCCGCTCCTCCCACCGCTCGGCGTAGGTGTCGCGGGACTCGATCTCGTCCATCGTGAGAGCGGGCCAGAGGGCGGCGGCGAGGCGGGCGACCGTATTGGTGACGTGGACCAGCCGGTGCAGGGCCTCCGGGTCGTGCAGGAACAGCCGCACCCCGCCAAATCCGACGATGACGTTGCCGTGCCCGTCGGTGTGGTCATTGGCGACCGTGCCCTTGCGGCTGGCGGCCTCCTGGTGACCCTGGAGACGCACGACCAGGGACACCTCCTGCGTGTTGGTCACGAAGTCGTCGGGCAGGCGGAAGGTCTGCCGCCCGGCGAAGGCGGCGCGGCCGAACTGCTCGGCCTCCTTGACGCTGGCGGCGAAGGCGTCCACGGCGGCCAGGTCGAGGAAGTAGATGAGCACCCCGCCGATGCGGGCCTGGATGTGCTCGGCGCTGTACTGCGCCCGGTGGCCGGTCTCGATGGGTACGGCCCCGGCGAGGTGGACGGTGGCCTTCACGAACTGGTGTCCGTTGCTCTGGCTGCTGGTCATGGCTGACTCCCCTGCTTCCGCCAGACGACGGGAGGGGATGCGCTCGGGTCTCTGTCTGACCCATTCCCCCGGCCCGTCCGGCAAAGAGCTCTGCTCAGGGACCTGGAGCGGAGGAGCGGAGGACCGGAGCGCTCACGATGCTTTGACAGCGAAGCGCCCGCAGGGTCAAAGGATCATGAGCGTGGAGGGCCGTAGCGGGGCGCGGAAGGTCCCTACGCTGAGCTGCCGGACGGGTCGGGGGTGCAGTTTGGTGGCAGCCCGGCGGAGCCGGTTCCCTGATGACGGCGGAGCCGGCACCACGCTTGCGTGGCGCGATAGCGAGCTGTTAGCCGACCACTAGCTAGCGGTGGGCTGGGGGCTGGCTAGGTGTGAGTCAAGGGCGACCTCGATCAGTGCGCTGCGGTGCGGAGCACCGCAGTCGATGACCAGCTGGTCGATCACCGCCAGGACGGCGGCGGGTGGGCGAAGCCCGATCTGCTGCTTGCGCTCCCCTGAGCCGTGTTGGCGGACGCCGTGGGCGCCGTCGCCGAACAGGCTGTTGCTGCGCCGGGCGATGTAGCCGGCGGTTTCGAGCAATTCCGGCAGCTCGGTGTGGGTCGCGTCGACGGCGTCGATGATGAGCTGCAGGTAGGTGCGCCTGGTCGCTGTCTGCGCCGCGCGCAGCCGATCGGCGACGGGGTCCTTGAGGTAGGCGATGATCTGGCCGGTCGGCTTGGGTTCATCGGCGCCAGGGGTGCGCGGGCTCTTTCCCCGTCCCGCCGTGGCGGTGGCCGCCCGCGGCCGGGATGGGGTGTCTGCCAGGCGGGTGTTCGTCCCGGCCGTATTGCCGGGAGCCTCCGGCGAGAGGGGCTGGGACGGCGGCATCGCGTCCTCGGGCTCCACCGCGGGCGGGGCCGGCGGCGGGACGGGGCTGGCTTCGGCGCGGCGCCGGGGTGCGAGCTTGGGAGCGGCCACGCCGCGGGGGGTGGCGAACGCGCTGAGGTCCTGGCGCGGCATAGGGCTGGGACCCTGGGGGTCGGCGGTCACGCGGGGATCTCCTGTTCAGCGGCGACGAGCCGGTTGATGAGTTCTTCGGCCAGCCGCTGGTAGTCACCGGCCAGGGAGCCGGCGCTGGCGGCGAGGGATTCTGGTTTGTTGCCGGTCTTGAAACGTTCGTGCCACTTGGGTGCGATGGCTATGTCGCGCTCGAGCTCGTGGACGAGCTGGCCACGCCTGCGCGCGTCGTAGGCCGCTGCCTCTACGTGGCGGATCGTGGTGTCGCAGACGATTCCGGGCAGGTTGAGATCCGCGGCGAGGTCTTCCCGGGCCTGGGCGGAGACCCGCTTGGCCGAGGTGTTCACGCCGAACAGGATGACGCCGAGCAGCGCCAGGTCGGGGTTGTAGTGCTGGCGGACGTGGGCGAACCGTTGCGCGACCATGCGCAGGCCGGCGCGGCTGGCGTCGTCGCTCTTGGTGGGGATCAGGACCCAGCGTGCGGCGGCGAGGGCGGCCTTCTGTAGCGCGTCGATGCCCGGCGGGCAGTCGATGAGGACCAGGTCGTAGTCCTCGGCGATGGGCGCGAGGGAGGCTGCGAAGTCCTGCACTCCCCCATCGGGGAAGACGCCTTCTCGCAACGCCTGGGCCAGCTCCTCCAGCTGGGGTCCGCCCGGGACGACGTCCAACCCTGAGCGCACGTCGCGCAGCGGTACCATCGGGTGCCCGTTGCTGACCGCGCTCACCAACCCCTCGCCGTCATCGCCGGCTCTGCTTCCCAGGTAGCCCAGGTCGTTGCCGAGATTGCCCTGCGGGTCGAGATCGATGACCAGGACGCGGGTGTCACCGGCGGCGTACATGCCGCCCAGGTTGGCGACGAGGCTGGTCTTGCCGACGCCTCCCTTGCCGTTGACCACGGCGATCACCCGCGAGAGCTGGTCGTGTGACCAGGTGGTGCCCAGCATCGGTCCTCCGCGTGATCAGGTGGGTAGCTGCCTCATGGTGCGCCGTGAGCCAGCCGACCATCCGTTGACACGCCAACGGTGGGCAGATTGACGGTGTATCGGCGGCTGACTACCGGCTGGCGGTTACCTAGTTGCTAGCTAGCTGACGGCTAACAGCCAGCGAGCAGCGCAACCGTCCGGTAGTCATGGCCACTCCGGCCGGGTAGCGGCCGCGCGGCAGAGTGGGCAGGCCAGGTGGCCCAGGGCGGGGGAGGGGACGTCCCCGGCGGGCTGGCCGTGGGCACATGGGGTGCCGATGCGCAGCTGGAGCTCGTAGCGGCGTTGGGCGGCCTCGGTGGCGGCGATGAACTCATCGACCGCGCCGGGGCGGTCGGCGGGGTCGCGGCCGTGCAGCAGCTTGGCGAGGTAGGACGCGGGGTGATCCAGCTTGGCCGGGACGGCTTTCCAGCCACGGACGGCGCGGGCCTCGTCGGCGGCGCGCTCGACGTCGCGGGCTGTCCAGCCCGCCAAAGCGTGCGGAGTGAGCAGGGGGATCAACCGAGACAGCGGGACCCCTCGTAGCCAGCTGAGGCGCCGCTGGGTGCCCTCGGCGAGCCTCCTAACGAGGGGGTGACCCCGCCGGTCGCCTCGATTGGTGACGTCATTGGTTGGCGCAGGCCGCGGAGCGGCCTTCCTCGTTTCGGTACTGGTTCGAAGATGAGTCCTACTTAGTTGAGATTCCCCTCTTACTACGTAAGAGCGGGGTGGGGTGTCACGCTCCACAACCGGGCGGTGGACCTGGGGATACGTGCGGCCGCGGGTCGGCCGGCGGGGCCGGTCGCGGCGGCTGCACAGGGCGAACTCGGCGGCCAGCGCGCGGTGGGAGGACCCGCGTCCCCACGCCTCGATCCGCTCCTCCCGGGTCAGCGATGATCGGCCGGCGACCAGCTCCACGACGAACCCGAGGTCCTTGAGCACGCGGCGGGCGCGCTGGACGGTGGACAGGGAGACCCGCAGGTCGGCGACCAGGCGCTCGTTGGTGGGGCGGCAGCCCCGGCCGGTGCCGAAGTCGGCGTAGACCAGGTGCCCGCGAGCAACGGCCACCACGGTGTCGGGCTGGGCGTGGTGGCCGCTGCAGACGTCGCGGCGGGCGTGCACGGTGGCCTCGACGTCGGCGATCCAGTCCTCCGCGGACCACCAGGCGGGCAGTCGGGCAGCGGCGCCGGGGGCGCCGTGGACGCCGGCGGAGACCCGGCGGGTGGTGACGTGCCGGGTGCCGGTGTGGCCGTTACGGGTGGGGGTGAGGGCGCGGGTCAGCACCGCAGCCCGGCGGACACGCCGGACTGATGCGCGAAACTCCAGCGTGGCACTGGCCCGAATCCGGGCAGCGCTCTACTATGAGAGAGCAACACAAAGCCTCCTGTTTAGCGGCAGGGCTTGGGTGAAGTCGCCGGGGTAGGTGCTGGTAACACCGATCCGGCACATAGCGGTAAAGGGCGGTCTCCTTCGGGGGCCGCCCTTTCCGCGTCTAGGCGGTCTTGCCGAGGGGCAGCACCTCTTGGTTCGGGGGAGTGGCAGGTTCAAGCCACGTGGGGCGGCCGTTGGCGTCGAGCTCGTCTCGCTCGATCAGGCGCTCCAGGTAGATGGCGATGGACATGCCCGATGCGTCCGCGACGTCTCGTGCCTTCTGGCGGATGCGGGGATGGACCCGCCCTTGCAGGGGAACCGTCCCGTCCTCGCCCCGTGGGGAGGCGGCGCGACCGCGCACAGCTGGCATGGGCATCACCATGTCGTGAATTCGCAGCGAGCGCACTAGGCGTATCGGCGTGTCGAAAAATAATGCATGCTCGTCACGGGCTAGACCATCGTCAGTCCGTCAGCTGCTCGGAGCTTGCTCACGAGTGAGCTGAGCAAGGCCAGGCTGTCCGGGGACAACCCTCTGGCCTTGAGCACCATGTCGGCCAGGCCGTCGGTCCGCAGCGCCGTGAGGACCTGTAGCTGGTCGGTGTACCTCTCTGGGACGTCGTCGTCGATGAAGTAGCCCGTCGGGACGCCGAAGTACCTGGCCAGTGCCCGGAGCAGGTCCAGCCGGGGGTTCGCCCTCCGGCCGGTGCGGAGCAGGTAGAGGTAGTTCGGCGTGACGGTCGGGCCGCCGGCACGCGTGAGGGCGTCGGCGACCTCGGGGTAGCCGACTTCCCCGCGGCCGTCCTGGCCGGTGGCTTGGAACAGCAGGTCCAGCCGCTCCGCGAAGGTCCTGGCCGCGCTGTCGGGGTGAGCCGGTGGCATCTCAGTCCCTCCGGCGGTCAGCGTGGGCCGGCGGGGTGCGGTGGCGGGTCACTTGATGCTGAGGTGGAGGTGGTCGAAGTGCCCGCCGGTGACGTCGCCGGGGTCGTAGACCCCGCCGCCGGTGTAGGGCACCCAGCCCTCCTCGGCGCTGTCGACGGACCAGAACTGGCCGTACCAGATGATGTAGCTGAGGCCGGTCTGGGCGGCGGTGGCCTGTAGTTCGGCGGCGAGGGCGTCACCGGCGGCCTTCTGCTCGGCGGTGGGCATCACGCCGCCCTTGCCGGGGAAGACGTCGCAGCCACGGCCGAGCGGGTGGTCGCTCTTGGGGTTCCACGCGTGGGCGTCCCAGCAGCTGATCGACCGCCCTTGGTTCATGAGCTGGGTGGCGAGGTTGAGCGTGCGGGGGGTGAGGCACCCGCGCTTGGTCGTGGGGTCGGGGACGACGCTGCAGGTCTCGGGAGTGAACGCCCCGCCGGGGCCGGTGAAGGGCCCTGAGGAGCCGGGCACGCAGGGCAGCGCGCCCGCGGCCGGGAGCTTGGCGGCCAGGTCGGGGTCACCGCTGAGGGTGCCGACGATCTGGACGGCGTCGGCCCAGAACCGCTCGTAGTGGTAGGGGTCGGCGTTGCGCTGGGCCGCGTGCGCGGCCAGCGTGGGGGCCATCTGCTCCCAGCCGGGGACCCGCTGGAGCGCGCGGAAGAAGTTGGTGGCCGCGATGCGCGGGTTCATCCGGTCTGCATAGGAGCCCCAGGCGCCGTTGCTGCGCTGCTGGAACAACCCGCGGCTGTCCGGGCCCACAGCGTCGCCGTAGTCGACGTTGATGAGCGTGGACTCACCGATGGCGGTCATGACGCCGACGGTCTGCCCGCGCACGTCGAGGCCCAGGTCGCGGGCGGCGAGGATCACCTGTGCGGCGTTGGCGATCTGCTCGCCCTTGTAGACCCCGATGCTGGCGGGCAGCTCCCCGCCTGCGATGGGTGCGCCGGCCGCCGGGGCACCGGTGGCGACGACCGGGGCCGCGATGGCCCCCTGCGGGGGCCCGCAGGCGGTGTCCGCCTGCGCGGCGCCCGCCCCGGCACCACCGACCATGAGCACGGTGACTCCGCAGCCACCGGCGGCGAGCACGAGGGAGACACCGGCGGCGGCGGCCAGCTTCCTCACGACGGCGGGGTTGCGCGGTCGACCAGCCAGTCCTCATCGGCGCGCAGGAGCATCACCGTGTAGGTGCCTGCGTCGGTGTCGACGCTGACCTCGGCGCGGTACTCCGTCGAGTTGGGCAGCAGCGCGGCGCTGCCCTCGACCACCTCGTGCACGGGCACGTTGGCGACATCGGTCGTCCGGTAGACCGGCCAGGCGGCGGGGGTGAAGTAGCCGGCCACCCCGTCCCACCACTGCTGCTGGGGCAGGTCGGTGCGCGCGAAGGCGCGCATGAACGCCGTGGCGCGGGACTGCGCCAGCTCGGCCGACTCGGCCTCGGGTGGGACCGGGGGCCCCTGCCCCTCCTCGGGCACGCCGGCGTCCACGGGCCGCGGTGCGAGAGGGGCGCTGGTCGTGGCCCCGGCGCTGGCCCCGGCGTTGGCCTCGGTGCTGGTGAGCGGCGAAGTTGTCGGTACCGGCTGTGAGCCTGTGGTGGGCGGCGCTGCCGCCGTGGTGGCGGTGCTCGAGCTGCACCCGGCGAGGGCGGCTGCGGCCACGAAGGCGAGGGCGAGGGAGCTGAGGCGGTGTGCGGTCATGGGCTGTCATTCCTCTCCCCGGCGCTGTCGTGTGCGAACTCGCCAGCGTCAGCGAGAGGTGTCCCCTCGGCGAGCCTGCTTCGGATGGATGGCCAGTAGGTCCGCCAGGTCCCGCCGACCCTCTCGCCCGGGACCTGGCCCTCGCGCATGAGCAGGGCCATCGTGCGGTCGGTGACGCCGAGCAGCTTGGCCAGCTCCCGGCTGTCGACGATGCCGGGTTCGACGTGGTCACCCGGCAGCGGCGGGATTGCGTCCTTGGCGACCTCCGGCCCGAGGACTCGCGTCAGCAGCGCCGGTGCCCAGAACCGCCACTGACCTCCGATGCGCGTGCCCGGGACTTCCCCGCTCTGGGCCCACCGCCGGATCACGACCGCGCCAACTTTCAGGAGCAACGCTGCTCTTTCGACGTCGAGCACGTGCGGATGCATGGGCGGTCTCTCTCGTGATCGGGAGTCAGCACCGCCCATAGTTCCGCACCCGGCACAGCGCACCTGTACGGGCGCAGCACGCCCGGATGCGCTCCGCAACCGTGTCAGTATCTGCACCAGGTCGTTACAGTCCATACACGTATGGGTCTGGTCATTCACGTTGAGTTACGATCCGAAAATCGCGGCGGGAGCTTGAAATGACGGATTCTGAACGGTCCGGTATGGATCTGTTCCGCGGGGCACGTCGGGCGCAGCGCTACCAGGAGGCCGACGTCGACCCGGTTGCGGCGCCAGCCGGTGTGCGGCTCGAGGACGCGCAGCAGCCGCTGCGGCCCTCGGCTGCGCCCGCAGACGCCTCGCACGGGTCCGGTCTCGGAAGCGATGCCCAGGTCCTCGGCGAGCCTGCTGGCGCGTCGGCTGCCCAGCCCGGGAACCTCCCGCCGGCCTCGATCCAGATTGCGCCGGTGCCCAGCCCGCGCCCCGCGCAGTGGGGCTGGCGCGGCCGGGTCCAGCGAGGCACCGGCGGCCTGGTCAAGCTCGCCCCGGAACCGGCGGAGCTCGCCCACCGGGAGGCCCTGACCGCGATCCGGCGCGCGACGTGGACGCGGGCGGTCAACGTCATCGTCACCAGCCCCAAGGGCGGGGTCGGCAAGACCCCGACCTCCCTGCTCCTGGCCGGCATCCTCGGCCACGTCCGCGGCGGCTACGTCGCCGCGTGGGAGGCAGCGGAGGCACCCGGCACGCTCAACGACCGGGCGGAGGGCGACCCCACGCGCGGGCTGGCCGAGCTGCTGGCCAGCGTGGACAACGTCCACTCCGCCGGGAGCCTCGGCGGCTACACGGCCCCGCAGACCTCCCACGCCGACGTGATCGGCTCCATCACCGGCCGCGCGGTCCTCACCGCCGATGACGTGCTGGCGGCCAGGCGGGTGCTGGACACCTACTACCGCATCACCATCAGCGACACCGGCAACAACCTCGACCACGAGGCGTACCTGGCGGCGCTGCACACCGCCGACGCCGCGGTGCTGCCGTGCCTGGTGTCCATCGACGCCCTGTCCGGGGTGGAGAAGACGCTGCGCAGCATGCGCGACGCTGGTGGCCAGGTCGCAGCACCCGGCGGGCTGCTGTCCCGGGTGGTGGTCGTCCTCGGCCACGACGGCGGCCCTGAGGACCCCCGCATCGCCACCGCGCTGCGCGCTCGCCTGGACGAGCTGGGTGTCGCCGCGGTGGTCGAAGTGCCCTTCGACCCGGCCATTCGTCTCGGCGGGGCCATCACCCTCGGCTCACTGAGTGAGAAGTCCACCCGCGCCTGGACCGCGGCCGCAGCGGCGGTCGTGGAGACCCTGCGCACCGCACACACCGAGACGGACCTGGTGCAGCAGCTCCGGGACGCCATGACCAACAGCCGTCAGGGCTGAGAAGGAGATCGACCAGTGGAGAACCCGCTCAACGGCATCATCCCCGACTTCGCAGTCTTCGGGGCGGAGTTCACCGCGATCTGGCAGAAGCTCGCGGCGGGCCTGTGGGGCCTGGGGATCATCATCGCCATCGGCTACCTCGGCCACGGCGTGCTGGGCATCGCGCAGAACCGGGGCGGGCACCCGGGCAACCTGCGGGAGAGCAAGAAGGAGGCGCTGAACGCCGGGATCGCGCTCGGCGGCCTCATCATGCTGGCCGTCATCGTCGGCGTCTTCATCACGATCTTCGGCCAGTAGCCGGCCGATGACCCGCACGCCGCTCCGGTGGGCCCGGTGCCTTGGCCCGGGCCCACCGGAGCCGCGTCGGGTCACCGCACGCCGCGGTGCCGGCGCGGACCCTTGTGTCCGCCGAACTGACCTGAAACCCACCGGGAGAACGCTCATGAGTACCTCGCTGCAGCCCGCCCCCACGGACGCAGGGCGCCGGGGCCTTCCCCGCTGGGCGTGGGTGCTGATCGGCCTGCTGACCGTCATCGCGATCGTGGCGTCCACCGTCGCGGTGTTCGCCGCCCGCGGCCGGCAGGTGATCGTCCTCCCGCCGGAGCCGGCCCCGGCCGCAGCTCCTGCGGCCCCGGCACCGTCGTCCTCCCCGACCGCTGCGACGACCGTGCCCACCCCGGCCGCTGACGGTTGCCTCGGCGGAGCCACCGAGCTGGATCGAGCGGTGCTCACCGCGCAGCGCGACGCACCCCTGACCCCGGAGGGGGCCGCCGCGTTCACGGCAACACTGGTCCGCTGGGCGATCGCCACCCCGCCGCCTCCCTACCGGGCCGCGACGGTCCCGCAGGTGCTGGCCCAGGACGCCACGGCCACGGCTGAGGAGTTCGCCCGCAACGATCAGGTCCCGGCTGGGTGGCTGCTCACCGTCGACTTCACCGATGGGCAGTACTACGTCGAGTCCTACGACACCCAGACCGCCATCGTGTCCTACCTCGGTCGCGGCACCGGCGCGGAGAACGGCGTGACTGCGGACCCCGTCGTCCTCTGGGGAGCCGCGCATCTCGTCGCGCAGAACGGCACCTGGCATCTGGCTGATTTCTCAACCGAACGAGACATGTCTGACCTGCGACGCATCGGAACCCGCTACGCCGGGGGCTGCTGACGTGCCAGCCTGTGACTTCATTCCCGGTGGCTGCGCGATCGCTGAGCTTGGCGACGCGGTCGGCGAGGCCATCGACTTCGCGACGGACCCGTTCGGGTACATGGCCACCCGGATGCAGGAGGCGGCGGCCGGCCTGTCGGACAGCGTGCTGCCGCAGCTGGAGCGCCTGACCCACCCGGACTTGAGCGCCGAGTGGTTCCTGTCGGCGTACCGGATCTCCTTCGCGCTGTCGATCTTCATCTGGGTGGCGTTCCTCGGCTGGAACTTCGTCCAGCTGGGTCGGCGGCGCATCTCCGGTGACGAGCTGGTGGAGACCTTGGCCGTCTACACCCCGCTGTTCCTGGGCGGGGTGGCCCTCGGCCCGCTGATCGGCTCGATGCTGCTGGCCTTGACCGGTGCGCTCACCGACTCCCTGATCACGTGGGGCGTGAGCGGCAGCGTCGACGGGACGACGACGGCACTGCAGGCCGCCATCGCGGCCGGTGAGCCCGAAGCCATCATCGGCGGGCCCATCGTGTCCATCGTCTTCTTCGCCTGCTTGATCGTGGCGCTGCTGCTGGCGTTCCTGATGCTGCTGGTCATGCTGGTCACGCTGTACCTCACCGGCGCGGTCATCCCGCTGTCGCTGGTGTGGCTGACCCACCCGCGCCAGCGCAGCAAGGGCCTCAAGGTCGTCATGGTCTGGGTCGGCGTCCTGTTCGCCCACGTCCTGCTGTTCTTGATGCTGGGCGTGGCCTTCCGCATGGTCGGCGGCCTGGCGACGAACTTCGATGAGCCGGGCATCGTGGTCCTGGCCAACCTGGCGGCTGCGACGATCGCGCTGCTGATGGCCACGCTGTCGCCGGTGGCTCTGCTCAAGTTCGCACCGGTCGGACCCTCGATGGCCGGCGGTGGCGGGCCCAGCATCGACGTCCCCGGCCGGGGTGGCGCTGGTGGCACTGGCGGCCGGTATGCCAGCTCCGACGGTGATTCCCAGACCGCGCAGATGGCCCGGGACAACACCTCCACCGGTGACGACAGCGACCCGGGCAGCGGGGGCGGCGGCGCTGGTGGGTTCGGTGCCGGCGACGGCGGCAGCGCGGCCGGTGACCTCGCGGGCGGCTCGGGAGGCGGCTCCTCGGGCGGCTCTGCCGGCGGCCTGGCCGGCATGCTGGCGGCCAGCCGTGGCGGCGGCGCGTCCTCGACGTCGATGGAATCGGCGGCCATGACCGGCGAGACGTCCCCCTCGGAACCGGGCTCCCCCGACTCGACTGCGGGCTCCCAGGGAGCGATGGTCCCGGCTGGCGACGCCTCACCGGCCGGGGCTGCCTCTGCCGGGTCCACGGCGGGCGGCCCCGCGGGCGCGCTCACCTCGGGTGGGTCGGCTGAGTCTGAGCCTGCCTCGGGCGCGTTCGCCTCCGCTGGTTCCTCGGCGGGCGACTTCGCCTCGGCCGGGTCGACGTCGGCCGCGTCCGCGGAGTCCGGTTCGGAGGCATCGTCTTCCGGTCTGGCGACGGCGGGCGCGAGCAGCGTTGATGGGGCCTCGGCGCTGACGGCTGGGTCCGAGCGCACCCAGCAGGCCGGTGACCGGCTCTCCCAGGCCGGTACCGCCGCTGAGACGACGGGTGTGGGTGCGCCCCTGGGGGCCGCGATGCAGGCCGCCGGCACTGGGCTGAGGGCCGCAGGGACGGCGGTCGGTGCAACCGCGGCGCTGGCCCAGGCCGCAGGCGACATGGCCGCGGAGCACATGGATCACGGGGAGAACCCCACGAGCGGAGGTACTGGTGCAGACACGCGTCCTCGGCGGTGAAGGTGGCCGCCGCGGCTTCTTCGGCGGCACGCACAGTAAGGCCCGCACCGCTGGGCTGATCCTGGTCGCCATCGTCGGCGCGGTGCTGGTCATCGCCTTCCAGGGCACCGGCCTGATCGTGACCCTGGTGGCCTCGGCCGTGGTGTACGTGGCCACGATCCGCACCTACCGGGGGTCCCCGCTGGTGCGCTGGCAGCGGTCGCGGGGCTGGAAGGAGCGCCAGCGCACCGGCACCGACCGTTTCGAGCCGGTCGCCACCCGCCCCGCTGGGCTGGGGGAGACCGGGAGCCGCAAGGAGCGCAAGGCTGGCGTGAAGGTCTGGAACGCCTACCGGGACTGGCCCGATGGGGCGGAGGGGATGCACTGGCTGCAGCGCGGCCGCGGTGAGCCCGGCATCCTTTGGCACGTCCCCACCGGGGAGGACGCCTACCTGTCCGTCGCCTTCGCTCTGGAGGGGCAGATTCGCGGCATCCAGTCTGACCGGTTCCTCGACGCCGCGATGACGGCGATCGGGGACCTGTTCGCCCGGTACGGCTCGCCGTCCGCGCTGCCCAACCGGGTCCAGTTCCTGACCCGCGTCGTGCCCGTCGACTCCGCCTATCACGAGGAGTGGGTGTGGCAGCAGCTCGATGACGAGGACGCCGTCCCGGCCCTGGTCGCCTCCTACGACGAGGTGGTCCGGCTGGTGTCCCGCTCGGGTCTGATGCAGCGCCACTACGCCGTGATCCGTTGGCCGCTGACCCCGACGTTCCTGGCGGCGGCGGCCCGCCGGGGGCCGGCGCAGGCCGGCTGGCGGGCACTGATGCGCTCAGAGATCGAGTCGGTGCGCTCCCACCTGGTGACCGCCAAACTCGGTGAGGTCACCCCCGTGACCGCCGCGCAGCTGGCCGCGGTGCTGCGGCACATGCAGCAGCCGTCCTGGCCCATCGACCAGGCCGCCGACGTCGACGTCGACGCGCCCTGGCTGCCCTCCCACGACGAGCTGTCGGCGACGATCAACACCGCCGTCGGGCCCGACGGCAACGAGGAGCAGTGGTGGCACCGCACCGCACTGCTGCCCATCGAGAGCTTCGAGACCGGCCCGCGCACCTCGCTGTGGCTGGCCCCGCTGCTGTCCCGGATGCCGCACCCGATCGTGCGGACCCTGTCGCTGCAGACCGAGGTCATCCCGGCCGCCGACGCCCGCCAGGCCGCGCGCATGGACGTCACGACCGACCTGGCGGACCTGGCCGCGCAGCGGGAGAAGGGCGTGCTGACCAGCGAGGAGCTGGCGGCCGGCCTGACCGCGGCCCGTGCCCGCCTCGATGACCTGCGACCCGGCTCGGGCCACCACGGCGCGGGCTGGGCCGGGCACCTGACGATCTCCGCGCGCTCGCGGGCGGCCCTCATCGACGCCACCGCGAGGATCACCGAGGCGGCCGGCAACGCCGGCGTGTCCTCCCTGGAGTGGCTGGACACCCAGCAGGCCGCCGCGGCCGCCTGCACGTGGCCGATCGCCCGCGGCATGCGCCCGGTCGACCGCTCTGCCAGTTCCGCACTGCGCGGCCTGTTGGCCGGCGCCGGTAGCAAGGATGCGATCTGATGGGACTGTTGCGCAGAAACGCCCGACACGGGGCGAAGTTCGACCTGGAGAACGCCGGCCCAGCTGAGGCCGCCGACGACGCTCCTGCGCGTCCCACGCTTCCGTTCCGGGTGATCGAGCCCGGGCCACTGGCCGTGCGGCCGGTCGAGGTCGAGCAGCCGGCCGAGGTGCAGGCGGCAGTCACGGTGCAGACGCCGGTCGAGGTGCAGAAGCCGGTCGAGGCATCACCGCGCCGGTGGCGTCGGTCGGGGCTGCCCGTGGAGCCGCAACCCTTCGCAGCTCCTCCGGCAGCCGCGGATGCCGACGCTGCAGCAGCGGAGCCGCGTCGGCGCGGCCGACGCCGCAAGGAGGACGGCGGCCCCGCCGTCGACTCCGGGGTGATGGAGCTCCCAGAGCCGCAGGGGTACCGCGTGCGCCGGTCGGCCCGCAAGGCTCGGCGCGGCTGGTACGCCCCGATGGCCAGCCCGGCACCGACCTCCACCCGACAGGCCGAGGTGCTCAACACCGCGCTGGTGGCCGCACCCACCGACGCGTTCGGCATCTTCGTCGGCCGCGACCGGCTGTCCAACACCCCCGTCGCCCACGACCCGTTCACCGCCTACGAGCGGGGCACCATCACCAGCCCCGCCGTGGTGGTGCTCGGGGTCATCGGGGCCGGCAAGTCCAGCCTGCTCAAGACCGTCTACGTGCTGCGGCCCCTGATCCTGCGCAACCGGCGTGCGGTGGTCATGGACAAGAAGGACCGCGGTGGCGAGGGGGAGTACTGCGAGACCAGCCGGCAGCTGGGCGCTGAGCCGCTGCGCATGGTGCTCGGTGGCGGCGGCACGACCCTCAACATCCTGGACCCCACCGTCCTGGCCGGCTCCGGCGTCGCCGGGCAGGCCCGCCTGCTCATCGCCCTGGCCGAGCTCGCCAACGACGGCCACGAGCTGGACAAGTGGGAGAAGGCCGCGCTGCGCGCAGCGCACAAGGCAACGCTGCGCACGGCCGAGGCTGAGGGGACCGTGCCGCTGCTGGAGCACCTGCTGGCCCAGCTGGGCCGGATGCACCCAGAGTTCGATGACTACTCCGACGGGGCCAAGGAGCGCATCCACCAGGCCGGTCTCGGTGTGCACCACCTGCTGGCCGCGCTGCTGTCCGACGAGCTGTCGGGCCTGTTCGACGGGCCCACGACCAAGGACGTGCGCCTGGCCGAGCGCCTGACCGTCTTCGACGTCTCCCAGCTCCCGGACGACTCCCCGGCCGTCAGCATGGTCATGGCGGTGGCGAACGTGTGGCTGCTGGGCACCCTGCGCCACCACCGCGGGCTGCGCACCAACTTCATCGCCGAGGAGGGCTGGGACCTGGTCGGTGGCCCGGGCGGGCGCGTCTTCCAGCGCAACAGCAAGCTGGCCCGCGGCCTGGGCCTGTCCAACATCGCCGCCCTGCACCACACCGCCGACATTCCCGACGGGGACCCGGCGGTGGCCATGCTGAAAGAGGCGCAGACGGTGCACCTGTACCGGCAGGACCGCGAGGACGACATCGAGGCCGTCATCCGCATGTACGGCCTGGACTCCGGCTCCCGGGGCACGCTGGCCAACCTGGCCGACGGCCACCACCTGCTCAAGATCGGCAACCGGCGGGAGATCCACGTCGAGCACGTCCGGTCCACCCTCGAGCGCGGCCTGACCAACACCGACGAGGCGATGGTCTCCTCCGGCCGGGGGCGCCGGCTGTGACCACACCGGGCCAGCTCGGGCGGACGGACCAGTCCGTCCCGCTGCTGGGCTGGAAGGTGCGGGCGAACATCACCATGTGCCTGCTGGTGGTGGGCGCGCTGGGCGCCTGGCACGTCGCGGTCGCCATGACCGCCGAGGGCGTGGGCCTGGGCGAGCCGGGGCGCACGCTGCGCGCGCTCCTGCGGGGCCGCCCGCTGTCGGGCCTGACCGGCGCGCAGCCGGCCAGCCTGCCTGCGACCCTCGCGGTGTTCGTCGGCTTCGTGCTGCTCCTGTTCGCCCTGTTCGTAGCCTGGGCGTTCTTCTGGGGGTCCCGGCGGGCCCGCCGCCGCACCGGCAAGGGCTTCGCCGATGACGCCGCGGTGCGCGAGGGCCTGGGTGTCGAGCACGCCCGGGCCAGCGCCACCCAGACCCGCCCCGGCCTGACCGACGCGCAGCGCAAGCGCGCCCCCGTCAACGCGATCGGGCTGCAGCTGGGCACGACGACCAGCAGGGAGCCGGTCGTGCTGCCGTTGGAGGACCACGCCGTGGTGGTGGCCACCACCGGCGCGGGCAAGTCCCGCGACGTGATGATCCCCGCCGCCCTCGATGCCCCCGGCGGGCTGGTCGTGACCTGCACCCGCGCCGACATTCTCGACGTCATCGCCACCCGGCGAGCCGAGATGGGCCGGGTGTGGGTCTTCGACCCCCTGGACCGGCTCGGCTGGCCCGAGCCGATGGTGTGGAACCCGGTCGCCGGCTGCCGGGACGGGGAGACCGCCATCTCCCGCGGGCTGGCCTTCGCCGCCGGCCTGGCCGCCGATGACAAGAGCAGCACCAACGCCGGGTTCTTCCGCGCCAACGCCGCCTCCGCGCTCACCCGGCTGCTGCACGCCGCCGACCTCGACGGCCGGCCGATCGCCGACGTCATCGACTGGGCCGTCCACCTGGACGACGGCGCGGAGGTCCCGCAGGACATCATCCGGTCCTCCAAGCTGCCCGAGGCCGAGCCGCTGTGGGCCGGCCTGCTGCGGTCGGTGGCCACCGGCGCCGATGAGACCGTGGCCTCCTCCCGGCAGACGCTGCAGCAGGCCGTGGAGCCGATGGCGCTGCGCCGCGTGCTGCGCTGGGTCACCCCCCGCGACGGCGTGCCCAACTTCGACCCGGCCGCCTTCGTGCGCTCCACCGACACCCTCGTGCTGGTCGCGGACGCGAACGCCTCCACCAACGTCGCCCCGCTGTGCGCGATGCTGCTGCAGGAGGTCGTCGACGCCGCCAAGTCCGCCGCCGCGCGGCTGCCCGGCGGGCGCATCGACCCGCCGCTGCGCCTGGTTGGTGACGAGATCGCCAACGTCGCCCCGCTGCCCAAGCTCCCCGACCTGGGGACCGACGCCCGCGGCTTCGGCATGCAGCTGGTCCTGGCGCTGCAGTCCCTCGCCCAAGCCCGCCGCCGGTGGGGCGCTGACGGTGCCAACACGCTGCTGGACAACATGCCGGCGGAGATCCTGCTGGGCGGCCTGACCGACACCGACGCCCTGTCCCGCTACGCGACGCTGGTCGGGGAGGTCCAGCTGGCCCGCGCCACCACCAGCTACGACCCGGCCACCGGCCGGGCCACGAACTCCTCCGAGGCCGTGGCCGACCGGAAGGTCCTGCGCGCCGATGAGGCCCGCCAGATCCCCGACCGGCACGGTCTGCTGATCTACCGCAACCGCGCCGCGGTGCTGCTGGCCATGACCCCCTGGTTCGAGCGGGAGGGCGGCAAGACCCTCAACGCGCAGCGGGCCGCGGTCGAGAGCCGGCGCATCAACGGCACCGGCTCGTGACCGACCCCGCGGCAGGCCAGGACCAGCCCGAGGTCGACCAGCTCGACGTCGACCAGCCCGAGGCCGGGCCACTGTCGGAGTGGGACCGCCTCCTCGCCCAGATCACCGAGCTGGACTCCCTCGTCCGCACGGTGGCCTGGGGCGTGCAGCACGAGACCAGCGAGCTCCGGGGCGCGCTGGAGGACCTCGCGGCTCGCGTCGCGGAGCTGGAGCCGCCCGAGGTCGAGAAGCCGGACGCGGAGCCGCAGGCGTTCGTGGACTACGCCACCGCCGAGGACTGGCAGGCCCTCGCCGCCTGGGTCGACTGGCTCGTGACGACGTATGACTTCCTGCCCTCCAAGACCGTGCTGCCGTGCTGGCCGGCACACCGCGGCGTCGTGGAGGAGCTGGCCGCGCTGCGCACCGCGTGGCGGATGGCCGCCAAGGCCGGTCGCGGGGCCAAGCCCAACGACGCGCTGATCTTCTGGCACGACCGGTGGCTGCACTCCTGCCTGGCCCGGCTCCGGGAGCACTTCCAGCAGAAGTCATGCAGCGATAAACACAGCGACCCCCGGCCCGGGAAGGCAACCAACCCTGATCTCCTCGCCGCCGCCCTCCCCGGCCCAGGGGAGGAGACGGCAGCTGCCGACGGCGAGGATGCAGAGGTGGACACCGCGACCGGAGAACTGCTCTAAGGCGTGTCCTATGAGCCGCCCGGCCCGACGAAACCGATTAGCCACCTCATCTGTCACACCAACCCCACCGGCATCGCTAGGTGATTGGTGTCACACAACCTTTGCAAGACGTGTTTAGCGTCCTCCCGGTCAGCACGACTTCGACTGATCGGGTCAAAACATGATGCGCAGGGCTCGTCTCGTCACTCTGTTCTTCGCCGCACTCATGATCTGCACAATGCCGTCGGCCTTCGCTGCAGTCAGCCTGCCCTACGGATTCAGCTTCACCGGACTTAGTGGTGGCAGCAGTGGGGTGACGACCCCGAACTTCGACAACACCGGCGGCGTCCTGTGCGTCACGATCAACAACATCTCCCTCGAGCAGAACACACAAAATCAGGTCGTCGACAAGCGCGTCCGCTTCTCACTCAAGAAGGACGTCAACTGGGGCACTGATCCCACGGAAGCCACCGTGCAGTTCGACCTCGGGCAGACCGGCACGAAGTGCTTCGCCTCGGTCCCCACCTCCAACCACTACGTGCACATCCAGAAGGTCGTGTTCCAGCAGGGGATCACCTTCAGCGGTCGCGGGACGGTCGGGCGGTAACGTCTTCTCATGCTTTTCGAGCTCCGCAACCAGGCGACACAGATCGTCCTGGCCCTAGGGCCGCTCCTCATCCCCGGAGCGGCCCTAGCGGTCGCCGCGCTAGCCGCCTACCTGGCAACTCGCGGTCATCTGTCTGCCAAGTCGAAATCGCTGACTCGACTTTGGTCGGCAATCTTGATCATCCTGGCAGTCATGGGTTTTGCTGTCCTTGGGACGGCATCACTCACTGGACCCCCGCTGGTCGACACATCCCTGGGCCGAATGTTCTTCTGGAATCCCGGCGAGTTCTTCGAGGGTTTGATCGGCCGAGGAGCGGACTCGTCTTCTAACCGCGATGTGTGGGCGAACGTTGCGGCCTACTTGGTCCTCGCGGCGATCACGTACCTCATCCGCACTCGGTACTCCAGCATTCTCCTCCCGGTGGCTTTCTCCCTGCTCATCGAGTTGATCCAGTATGCCTTCCCTGGCTCGGGTAGATCATCTAACGTGGCGGATATTCTGTCCAACCTGAGTGGGGCACTCCTTGGCGTTCTGACAGTTATTGTGACGCTAAGGATATGGCGGCACTCGCGAGCTCAGGCCGAGATCAATGCGGTATCGGCGAACCGCTAGTTCCTGACTCGCGGACAAACGGCGCAGTGGCCCTCCTTCAGGGAGGGCCACCGCGCTCTTGGTTGCGCCGCCTGCGGCGACGCTGTCTCTGTTGGGGGCCTCAGGCTTCTCGGTGGCCGCTTCCCCGCCCAAGGCCGGGAATTATCAAGGGAGGCGCTCGCTAGGCACTGGCCGTCCGAAAGCCGGTCACGGCGCCCATTGCACCTACATGCGGGGCCCGCGGCCGCGGTCCTGGCGCCGGGCGTCGTCCTCGCGGCGGGCAGCCTCCTTGCCCCGGGTGTCCTGCTCGGCGGCCTTCTCACCTGCCGGTGCCGTCGCCGGCCGATCGCGCCTTGACCCCGCCGGCCCGCCGACCGCCGCCGGGCGCCCTCGCAGTGCCGCCCACGCAGCGGCCCGTTGCTCGGCTTCCCGGGCCGCGAGCGCGACTGGACGCTCTACCGCGCCCGCCCGGGACAGCGAGGGCAGCACGGCGGCCGGCTGCACCTGCGCGTCGTCGACGAGCTGCGCGCGTACACCCGCGGGCACCTGGACCCGGCCGGCCAGTCGGGCGTCGAGCGCGGCCACGGTCGGGACGTCACCGAACCGGTCACCGGCGACCGATGCCGCAACCGGCGCCCGCTCGGCACCGGGCTCGGCCCGCGCGGGTGCGACCTGCGCGTAGTAGGACGCGGCGTCGGGGTTCCAGCCGACGTCCCAGCGGTCCTCCCCGCTGGTGAAGCTGTACCGGGTCATCGGCCTCTCCTGCCTGGCTGTGCTGGTCGCCGTCTCCGGCCGGTTGGTGGCCTTGGTGGGCCGGGCCGCAGCGGCCGGGCGCTGCTGGGCCAGCGCGCGCCAGCGCGCAGCCGGGTCGGCCTGCTGCTCGTCGTCTGCGCGCGCCAGGTCGTCGTGCACCGGGCGGTCGTTGGCGTTGGTCGACCTGGCCTCGGCGTCCTCGGCCAGGGCCGCGATGACCCGGGCATCGCGCTCGGTCTCGGTGCCGGGGACGCCGCGCTCGTAGGTCTGACCGGCGTTCTCCAGCTGATCACGGCCGGCGAACAGGAACATGCGGTCGCGGTGGCGGCTGGTGGCCACGTGCAGGCCCGGCTCGTCCATCCCGGGGCCGTAGACCAGCACCGTGCCGCCCTGGTGGGTGCCGGTCGACTGCGTCCAGTCCGCGCTCACCGTCAGGCCCTCGGCCTTGTGCCCGGTCATCGCGTAGCCCAGCGCCAGGCCACCGGCGGCGATGTACTCCGGGCGCAGCGTCGCCCGGCTCGTGTCGTAGCCGTCTTCGTTCTGCTGCTGCCAGGCCACGCGCACCGCGCCGCTGTCTTCGATGCCTTCCACGACTCCCCGGTAGCCGTTGAGCACGTCAGGGCCCTCGTGCATCCGCTGCGCTCGGTCGTTGAGCCGGATGAGCACGTGGTCGCCTTCGCGCAGCGTCACGCTGCGGCCGGCGCGCACCTCGTAGCTGCGTTCCGCCCCGAGTTCACCGGCCGCTCCACGGACGGCCTGAGCGGCCTGGTTGAGCCGGTCGACGGTCTCGTTGCTGGCCGCCAGCATGACCACTCCGCGCATCTCCGCGTGCGGATCGGGGGCACCGTCCCGCTCGGTCATCCACCGGGCGACCATCGCGGTCAGCGCCTCTTCGCCGGTCTCGGTGGCCACCAACCGGCCACGCTCGGACCAGCTGCCGAGTGCCTGGCTGTACTTCCCTTCGCGCCACAGACCGATCGCGGCCCGCTCGTCCTCGTCGCGCTGGCGGCGGTTGGCGGTGAGCGCGGGGCCCTCGACCAGCTGGTGCACGCGGCCGAACAAGCTGCCGCAGCCGACGCCGCGCAGCTGCTTGGGGTCCCCCACCTCCACGACCTTCGTGCCTGAGCTCGCGGCCGCGGTGTAGATGCTGGAGCGGTCCCGGTCGTCGGTCAGGTTGGCCTCGTCCAGCACCAGCACGTCGACCCCGGCCAGCCCCTGACCCTGCTCGATCCGGTGCACCCACTGAGCCACGGTCCGCGATGGGATGCCGGATTCGGTGGCCAGGTTCTGCGCGGCGACCGCTGCGGTGGCGGCACCGGCCACGACGTAGCCCTCGGCCTCCCACGCGGCCCGGGCGGCGCGCATGAGGGTGGTCTTGCCGGTGCCGGGCGGGCCCAGCACGGCGTCCAGCTGCCGGTCGCTGATAACCAGCCGCTCCACGATCTGCCGTTGCTCTCCCGACAGCTCGAACCCCTGGCCGACCTCCACCGCGGCGCGGGCCAGGGCTGCGGCCTCCGGGCTGACGTGGGCTGCGCCCTGCCCCTCCCGGGACGCCGCAGCGGCGGTCAGGATGACCTCCTCGGCGGCCACGACGTCGGCGGTGGTGTACCGCTCGGCGTTGCGCATGTGGCCTGCGCCCAGCTGCCGGCGCTCCCCGGCCGGGGTGTCGCCCTGGTCGGTCACCGGTGCCGGCAGCGGCACGATCCCGGCGTCGGCCAGTGCCCGGTCGGTGAACGCCTCGATCTCTCCCACGTCCCCGGCGCCGGAGGGCAGCGCGTCGGCCACCGCGGCGATCGCGTCGACGCGGGTGAACCGGCGCATCGCCGAAGTCAGGCCCTCGTCGGGGTCCAGCAGGCGGGTGACGACGTCGCGCAGCACGCCGGCCTGCCGGTCGGCTTCCTCCTCCTCGCTGACCTGCACCGGCACCGCTTCCGGCGTCGGCTCCGGCTCTCCCGCGCCACTTTCGTTCCCGCCGTCGGTGTCCGCTGCCGAGTCGGACACGGCCGTTCCGGTGCTCTCCTGCGGTGCCGGCTCGCTGGGCTGCGGGCGGCGCGGAAGGGCGTCGGCGGCCAGCTGGTCGGGGTCGACGCCGAGCTCGCGGGCCTCGTCCTGCCACATCGACCGCAGCGTCACGTCTGCGGCCGCGGTGGCGTGGGTCTTGTCGTTGCGGGTCTGCGCGGCGGCCAGGTCCTCCGCGCGCCGGGTGGCCAACTTCGGGTCGAACCCGAGGTCGCGCAGCATCGCGTCGATGCTGGCCCCGCGCTTGCTGAATGCCCGCAGCGTGGCGTCGGGGATCGCGGCGACCTCCCACGCCCCGGTGCGCTCCGAGCGGGCGAACTCCACCCCGTAGGTGTCGGCCAGCTGCCGGCGGATGAGTGCCTTGAGCACGTGGTCGGCGGCCGGAGCGTGCCGCATCAGGTCACGACCGCCGGCCGCGACGGTGGACCACTTCCCGTCCCGGCCGCGGGTCATGTTGGCGATGGTCACGTGCACGTGCCAGTGCGGGTCCCCGACCACGCGGTCCCCGACTGGGCGTGCGGCGCGGTGCACCATCGACCACCCCAGGAACCCGCTGCCCTGCACGGTCTCGGCGGTGCTGCCCTCACCGTGCTTGCCGCGCATCCCGTAGGCGGTCTGCTCCTCCAGCCAGTCGAAGGTGGCTCCGACCTGCTCGGTGTAGACCCGCTCGACCGAGGCTGCGGTGTCCTCATCGGCGAAGGCCAGCAGCAGGGAGTGGGACTTGGGCAGGGTGAAGCTCACGTCGTAGCCGAGGTTGCCGACGACGCGGCGGCGCGGCACGACTTCCTCCACCGACGTGCCGTCGGGGCGGGCCACGGTCTGCGTCTGGGTGAGGTTGCCGACCGCGGTCGCGTAGACCCCGGGACCCCACAGCGCCTCGGCGTCCAGGCCGGCGGCGTCGGCGAGCTTCCCGGCCTCGTCGGCGCGCAGCAGCGCACCGTCGCCGTGGCTGGCCACCGCGCGCTCCGCGCGCTGGTACGCCTTGGCCAGCTTAAGCGACCCGAACACCTCCACCGCTCGCACGCTGCGCTTGGCGGCGGCGGCTTCCACGCCGCGCAGCAGCGGCGCTAGGGGCACCTTGGCGTCCTCGTAGACGGCCAGCTTGGGCTCGACCAGGCGCTCACCGGTGCGCGGGTCCAGCCCGCTCATCAGGGCCCGGGCGGTGTCGAACTGGTCTTCGCTCAAGACGCTGCCGGGGGTGATGCCCACCTCCGCCAGCCCCGCACCGGTCCACACCAGGGGGCGCTCGCGCCCGTCGGCGTGGTAGCTGAACTGGGTGTGGTCGGCCTCGGCCTGGCTGCACCCGTGGGCACCGGCCAGGCGGTACTCGACCTGCTCGGGGGCCGCGCCGATGGGCGTCACGTACGCCACGGCCGGTCACCCCTCGTCCTTGGGTCGTTGCTCTGTGGTTCGTATCCCCCGCCAGGGGGATACCTTAGTGCAAAAGCCTGGAGCTCTTAGAGCTCGGCTGGGGAGGTCTGCTACCTCCTGCTGGGTCGGTGATGGGTCTGGCTGGTCCGTAGGATCAGCTGGTCGGCCGGTCCTGAGGGCCGGCGTGCGGGTCCTGTGGCTGCCTGGATGGGCTGGCCTGGGATCGGTGGTCGGTCGGTGAGAGGGAGTGGATCGTGGCGACTGCGCGGGAGATCAGGGCTGCGGTGCGGGCGCAGCTGGCGGAGGCGATGGCGGGGCGGCAGAAGGCAGCCCTGTCCATCGCGTCCTCCTACGCGAAGATCGAGAAGGCCCGGGAGCGGGTGGCCGCACTGGAGCTGGAGGCCAGCACCGCCCTCGCGGCGGCGACGGAGACGGTGCCTCTCGCCGAGCTGGCCGCCCTGTCCGGTGTGCCGGCAGCGGAGCTGCGCCGGTGGAGCAAGGGCGCGAAGCAGGGCACGGCGGAGGCTCCCGACGCAACCGGCGGCGCGGGCGAAGCTGCTGGCGAAGGCATGGGCGAAGCCGACACCGAGTCGATGGGCGCTGCTGTGCCGGCCGCGGTGCCCGCGTCCTCGGACTGAGTCCTTGCCCGCCACCCGGATGAGCCCCGACACCGCGGCGCGGCTCAGGACGGTGTTAGGGGACCCCGAGGTCATCGCGCGGTACCGGGAGAAGGTCGTCGCGGTGCCGCCGTACTCGTGCCTGTTCTGGACCGGGGCTGTCTCTGGGAAGGGGCACGGGCGGTTCTGGATCGCTGAGGACAGCACCGCCCGGGACTACGTGGTGATCGCGCACCGCTTCGGCTACGGCCTGGCCCACGGCTTCGATGCGTTGATGGACGTCCAGGTGATCGCGCACCGCTGCGACAACACGCTGTGCCAGCTCCCCGAGCACTGGCGGGAGTCCACCCATGCCGAGAACAAGCGGGAGTGGGCGGCCCGCCGGCACCAACTGTCCGGCCCGCTGCGGGACCTGCGCGGGGCGCGCGGTCGCGCCCTCGCGATCCGGGATGCGGTGCTCACCGGCCGGTCCATCGCCGACGTCCTGGACAACGGTGTTAGGCAGGTCGACCGGGGTCAGCTTCCCCTCTGGGAGACCTGAGCAGCGTCGGTAGTCGCGGGGTCAGTCGCGGACACCGGCAGGCGGGCAGAGTGCTTCCAGCTCGGTGGCGAGCTGGGCGGCGGGGAGCCGGCCCAGCGGCGCGGGCATGGCGGTGATCCACGAGCGCGCCCGGTCGGTCGCCCGGATGGCGATGCTCGCGTGCGCCAGGGGGAAGGCTGGGGCCTCGGGGGTGGCCGCGCGGGCGCGGCGCCGCCGCCGCCGGGACCACGCGGGCTTGTCCTCGGGGAACAGGACCAGCGGGTAGATCGGTCCGGTCCAGGGCCAGTCGGCCAGTCGCTCGGCGACGGCTTCGTTGATGCGCTCGGCTTCCCACCACCGGGCGGCGAACCACTCGGTGAGGGGCACGTCTCCGGTCATGAGGACGTCGCCGTGGTGGCGGACCGGGCCGGCGACGGGCAGGACGGTGGCCACGACGATCCCGGCCGGTCCGGCCAGCAGGTGCGCGACCCGGTGCTCGGTGCCGGGCACGAGACGGTCGTGCAGCACGGTCCAGCCCAGTCCGCGCAGGGCCTCCAGCTGGCGGGCCGCGTGGGTCTCCCGGCGGATCTGCTGGGTCAGGTCAGCCTCGAAGGTGCTGACGCGGTAGCGGGCGCACACCGCGGCGACCGCGCCCCCCGCGGCAGCTCCGGCCAGCAGCAGGAACGCCCCCGACAGCTGTTCGGCCGCCAGCCGATGCACGGCAACGCCGGCGGCGGCCAGGGCCGCGACGGCGAGGACACCGGCGAACCAGACCCGCCAGTCCCGCGCCCCTGTCGGGCGCTCCATGATCCGCAGCGCACGCTCCCGCGCTCGGGCCTGGATGAGCGACCCGGCCGGTCCCCGGTCGCTGCTGTCGCGGGGGCTCAGGTAGGGCACGGCGGGGGCGGTGGAGCCGATCGCGCGCCGTTGCGGGGTCAGGGGGTCGGTGTCGTCGTGCATCGGATCTCCTGGTGGCGGTGGGGGTGCTCCCGGTCCATCGCCGTCACAGTGACCGGCGTCGACCGCTTCGTGAAGTTCAGCGGGAGGACTGTGGACAGCGGGCCAGGCCGGCCCGGCAGCGATGGGACGGGCGAGGGTGGGTACGCACCGCCGACAGCGGGAGCTCGGCGAACGCCCCGAACGCTCCTTCCCTGCGGCGGAGCCGCTGGACACCGGCAACGGTGAGCACTTCGCTGAACACCTCCGCCGCGGTGGCGTCGGCGGCGGTCTCCTCCCGCCGGACCACATCGAAGATGACCGTGCTCATGCTCATGCCGATGCCGCTCGCCAGTGCCAGGCTGCTGCGCCCGGTGCCGTACAGCCGGACCGTCGCCGGGGACCCGCTCGAGGTGACCGCGATACACCTGGTCTCAGTGACCCCTGACCGTAAGCCGGTGGCGGTGAACAGCCGCATAGCGGCGGCGTCGTCGGTGAGGCAGAGGCTGCCGGCACTGATGCTGGCCGACAGCGAAGCAGTGCTGGTGGCGAAGACGGCACAGAAGGCCTGCCAGGTCACCCCGGCAACCACCACGAAGGCGAGCCCGACCGACGCCGCCTTGGCCAGCCGGTGCGCCCGGGGACCACGGCGGGCACCCCGGGGCGGTCGCCAGCATCATCGGGGCAGGAAGACGACCAGCGCGTCGACGGTGCAGAACACCCCGTAGCCACCCGTGCCGATCGCCGATGGCGGGCAGCAGGATGGGCGCGGGCTTTGATCACTGACCGACTATGACGCTAACGAGTGATTGCAGTGAATAGCCCGAGCGCTTAAGCGCTCGGGCTATTCACTGAGAGGTTCGCAGCATTAATTCTGCTGCTTGGCTTCATCTCCCGCTTGCCGCCAAGTCAAGCCGGCTAATGCGGCGAAACTCACTGCGGGTAAGAGAAACGGCCAACGGGGGTCTGAGTCGGTAAAAGCCCAGGCTAGGAGAAAACATATCGCTGCGACCGCAAAAACAGCAGCCCCTAGTCGTCGCGTGCTGCTTTTCACTGCGTCCTCCTAGTGGTCAGTCGTCAACAGCTAGTCATCACACCATAGCCACCGCCGAGCATGCCGTATCCCCAGACGGCCCATCCGGCCGGCCCTGACACGAGACCCACACCGGCAGTCGCGACGATCATGCCAGTGGAGCTGAAGAAGCAGCCCCAGCCGACGAAATCCATTCCTGTCGGGTCGACATAGTTGATCGGGTTGCTGGCGGCGTACTCGTAGCGATTGGCGCGGGAGGGGTCGGCGAGGGTTTCGAGTGAGTCTTGCTGGGTGAAGCGGCCGGTGTTGGGGTCGTACCAGCGCTGGCCGAACTTGATGAGGCCGCTGGAGTAGTCGTAGGTGCCCCCGGCGTAGCGGAACGGGTTGATGGTGATGATCGGGTCGTTGGTGGGGCTGGTGACGGTGACTTCGCCGTTGGGGTCGTAGGTGTAGTCGGCGGTCTGGGTGCCGGCCTGGTTGATCAGGGCGACGGTGGAGCCCAGGCCGTCTTCGGCGTAGTACTGGGTCTGCCCGTTCGCGGTACGGATTGCGATCGGGGTGCCGTTGGGGTCGTAGGAGATGTAGTTGCGGCTGGCGCCGGCGGCGACGGCCTCGATGAGCGGGAGACCGTCGGAGTCGGTGCGCCCGTAGGTGTACCTGCGGACGGCGTCGCCGGGCTTGGTGAGGGTGATGAGCTCGTTCTGGTTGGTGCCGGCGTAGCTGTAGGTGGAGGCCGCCGAGGGGTTCTCGGGGTCGGTGGTGGTGCCGGCGCGGCGCGTCATCTGCTCGGTGGCGTTGTAGGTCAGCTCGCCCTGCATGGGGCTGGCGGTGAGGTTGCCCGAGGCGTCGAAGCTGTAGCCGGTCATGTTGAGCTGGTCGGCGCTGTTGACGGTCTGGGTCTGCACGACCTGGCCGTTCTTCTTCTGCTCGAGCCGGTTGCCGTTGGCGTCGTAGGTGTAGGTGAAGGAGTCACCGCCCGGGGTGGTCGCGGAGACGAGGCGGTTGGCCTTGTCGTAGCAGTAGGTGGTGACCTTGCCCGTCACGTGGTCGGTCATCTTCTGCCGCAGGTCGGTGATGGTGCCGGCGGGCTTGCCGCCGCTGCAGGCGGTGCCGTTGCTGGCGTAGGAGTAGGACAGGTCGCTGGCCCGGTTGTTCTCATTCGAGGCCTGCGCGGTGTAGATGCGGGTGACGCGGCCTGCAGCGTCGTAGTTGGTGCGGGTGTGGGCGTCCCAGGTGGCGTGCCCGGTGACGGTGCCGTGCCAGGTGTCCACGCGTCGGCCGTCGGCGTCGTAGCCGAAGTCGGTCTGCTGCCCGTTGGGCAGGACCATCTTCACCACCGTGTTGCGGGAGCTGTACTCGTACTTGGTGGCGCCGGTCGGGTCGGTGACGGTGGCCAGGTTGCCGGCCTTGTCATAGCCGTAGGAGATCTTGACCCCGTCGGCGGAGTGAACCCGGCTGGCCAGGCGGCCCAGCGGGTCGTAGGTCATCGTGGTGGTGCCGGAGGAGTCGACCCGGCGGGTCATCTGCCCGGCGTCGTCGAAGGTGTAGGTGACCGGAGCGCCACCACCACCGCCGACATAGGTGGTGCCGGTGAGCCGGTCGGCGGCGTCGTAGCGGTAGTTCTCGGTGACTCCGCGGCCGGAGGTGTAGGAGGACATCCGGCCGAAGCCGTCGTAGCTGTAGCTGCGGTTGGTCAGGCTCGAGCCGCCCGGCGGGACGATCGACTGCAGCTGCTTGTCGGCGTCATAGCCGAAGGTGGTCACCGAGCCGGCGGGGCTGGTGGCGGTGGCCACGGTGCCGTCGTTGTTGTAGGTGACCTTGGCCTCGGCACCCGCGGCGTCGGCGGCGGAGAGCTTGTTGCCGGCGCCGCTGTAGGTGTAGGTGGAGGCGTTGCCCTGCCCGTCGGTGGAGCCGCCGGGCTGGTACTGCGCCGGGCCCGTGTTGCCGTAGGAGAACGAGCTGGAGGCGCCGGAGGCGCCGGTGATGCCGGTGAGGGACTCCCCGCCGTTGACCTGGGCGCTGTAGCTGCCGGTGGTGGTGCCGGCGGTGTTGCCGGCGCTGGCCACGTCCAGGAAGGAGGTGTAGGTCGCCGAGCGGGCGTTGCCGGAGGGGTCGGTGGCCTTGGCGATGAGCTTCATGCCGTCGGTCGTGTAGGTGTAGGTGGTGCGCGGCACGTCCCCGATGGAGGCGGCCTGGTTGGTGTTCGGGTCGGCGACCACGGTGGTGTTGCCCGGGTAGGACATCCGCGTGACCGCGGTCGCGCCGGCCGTGGCGGTGGGCTGGATGATCGTCTGGACCCTGCCGAGCTCGTCGTAGGTGAACGAGGTCACCGCGCCACCGGGGGCGGTGACGGAGTTGAGGTTCCCGCTGCCGCCGTAGACGAATGTCGTAACCCGGCCAAGGACGTCAGTGATCGAGGTCAGCTGCCCGGCGGCGTTGTACCCGTAGGTCGCCGACCGGGCCGACAGCCCGGACCCGCTGGCGGGGTTCTGCGTGATGCCGGTGATCCGCTTGGATCCGGCCGCGGTCGCCACGGTGAGGGTGCGGCGGTGGGCCCGGAGTCCCCGGTGATCGAGGTGAGCGACTGACCGTTGTAGGCAAACTTCGTCTCGTTGCCGTTGCGGTCCCGCATGACCGTGAGCTGCCCGGCGGGGTTGAAGACCTGCTTCTCGAACGAGGCGTGGTCGGTCAGCGTCCAGCCGGCGGCGGTGGTGCCGACCAGGTCCATCTTGAATCCGGCGGGGGCGACGTACTTGTCGGCGCTGCCGGTGACGGGCCAGAAGGAGCCGGTGAGCCCGTTGGGCCCGGAGTACACGACCGCCCCGGTGGTGGGGTCGCGCCACAGGTTCACGTCCGAACCGGTCGACAGGCGCCAGCCCGAGCTGAGCGAGGTGGTGAAGTTCCCCTCGGTGTCCAGGCGGCTGATGCTGTTGTAGACCGCGCCGACCGACAGGTCACCGGCCACCCGGGGCAGGGTGAACTGCGGGGTGCTGACCATGAGGTTGCCGCTGCCCGCGTCGACCTGGGCGTTGATCGCATCGCCGATGGCGAAGGGCACCCGGGAGGCGCCGGCGCGGGGGCCGATGCCCAGGTCGCTGGACACCCGGCCGGTCTTGACCGGTGAGGTGATGCAGCCGCTGCTGTCGCAGTGCTCGGCGCGGTACTCGAACGCGCTCTGCACGCTCAGCTTCCCCGCCGGGATCCGCGCGGTACCGGAGGTGCCGGTCACCGTGGTGCCGTTGAGCAGGTCCCAGGTGCTGGCGCCGGGGGTGCGGGCGAAGAACTTCACCGACTGCGCACCCGAGCCGCCGGTGGTCGCGGCGGCCTTGAGCACCGGCTGCAGCGTTTCATTGATCGCCACCGAGACACTCGGGGCGCTGGCGGGGGCGGCGAGCACCCCGGTGGCCTGGCCGGCCACCACTGCGGCGGCGACTGCGCCGACGGTGGCTACGCGGGCCGCCCGCCTGCGGGCTCGTACTCGACTTCGCGCAGAGGGCAGCGACGATCCGTGCTTGGACAAAGAACACCTCAGAAGGAACGCAGGGAGTCGGACCTGGCGACGTGCGAACCCCTCCGGCCGGAGGTGATCAAGACGGACCTTGGCAGTTGCTGTGAGTGAGCACAAGGCTTCACGTGGTTGTTTTTTGCCAAACACTTTGAGCAACCCTTCAACTGCGGAGTGTTGCGGGCGACACGCCGAGTGGGGTCCACATAAGGAACTTGTCGGTCCGGTCGTTGATCATTACGATCGCCATGGACTCTCGAAGCGCTGCTAACAACCTCGCTCACAGTCATGGCGCGATCCCACCAGCAGCCGGAGGTGCCTCTTCGTAGGCCTCGATCAACCCGACGGCCAGCCTTAGCGGTCCACGCCTACTGCAGGACGCGCCCATCGGGCTGACGTGGTGCCCTTACCATGCCCCCGAGTGCCCGACCACACGCTCGGTCAGCCTGAACCTGCATCGATACAGAGGTTCAAAAACGCCGGCGGTCTCAACGGGTCTGCGCAACGGCCTCGTTGAATGCTTCGGCGGGAGTCTTCCAGCCCAGCGTCTGCCGGGGTCGTCCGTTGAGTCGTGCGGCGATGGCGTCGAGATCGTCTTGGGTGAATGCGCGCAGGTCGGCGCCCTTGGGCAGGTATTGGCGCAGGAGCCCGTTGGTGTTCTCGTTGCTGCCTCGCTGCCAGGGGCTCTTGGGGTCGCAGAAGTAGACGCTGACCCCGGTGGCGACGGTGAACTGGGCATGTTCGGCCATCTCCTTGCCCTGGTCCCAGGTCAGGGATCGGCGCAGCTGGGCAGGCACCCGCTGAATGGCAGCGGCCAGAGCGGAATGGACCTGCTCGGCCTTTTTGCCCTCCGGCAACGCCACCAGCGCCACCAGTCGGCTGGTCCGCTCCACCAGGGTCGCCACCGCGCTGGGCAGCTTGCCCAGCACCAGGTCGCCTTCCCAGTGCCCGGGTACCGCCCGGTCCTCGACTTCGGCCGGGCGGGCGGAGATCGGGATGGTGTCCCGGAGCTGCCCGCGACCGGTGGGCAGCTTGGCGCCCCGCGGATGACGGGTGCCCCGGCCGGAGCGCAGCGACCGGGTCAGCTCACGCGCCAACCCGCCTCTGGCCTGCACGAATAGGGTCAAGTAGATGGTTTCGTGGGAGACGCGCATGTCCGGGTCGTCGGGAAAGTCCACGACCAAGCGTGCCGCGATCTGCTGCGGAGACCACTCCAATCCCAGCCCACGCACGACCTCGGCGCGCAGCCGATCGGAGGTGGCCAGCTTGGCCGGCTTCGGTCGCAGCGCCCGCACGTCGGCAGCAGCGTCGGCCGCCGCGGCCCGGTAGGCCTCCCGGCCGCCGCGGCCCGGTAGGCCTCCCGGCCGCCGTTGCGGGCCAGCTCTCGGCTGATCGTGGACGCCGGCCTGCCCAGGCGGCGGGCGATCGCTCGGCACGTGGCGCCGGCGGCGATCCCGCGGCTGATCTCCTCCCGCTCGGCCGTAGTCAGCGCAAGCCGGCCCCGCCGACGGACTGGTGGCCGCACCCCACCGCAGGCCTCCACGTAGTTGCGCACTGGCCGCCGGGACACGCCCATCGACCGGGCGATCAAGCGCAGCGATTGCCCTGACCGCCACTGCACCCACAACTGCTCTTGCTGCTCCACCGACAACCCGAACGACCCCACGCCAACCGCCTCCCAGACCACGAGCTCGTGATCATCCACAGCGGCTGTTGCACGCACCCGTTGAGACCGCCCCCGTTTTCGGACAGTCCAGAACTCACCCGTTTTCGGTCCGCCGCGGGCCATGGTCGGCTGGTGCCACCTGAGCCCGGTGGTTGGCCCAGGAGTGGCCACTTGATGCCGTCACACGATCGTGACACATACACCCGAAGTTCTCTCGGATACCCCTTAAGAGGGGGAGCGGTCGGCCGATGATCAAGCCACGCGCCTCACAGGCCGTACCCAACCGTGTCGGAACTAGTAGTTCCGAGACACACTCAGACTTGATCATGAGAGGGATCGCCATGTCCAGGCGGAGGCGTTTCGGCATCATCGGCACAACCGTCGTGCTGCTCATGAGTGGCGGTGTCGCCTACGCCTCCTGGACCCAGGGCGGCAGCGGTGTCGCGGCCGCCAAGGCCACCACCGTCACACCCCTGACCGTGACCTCCGGCGCACCTGCCGGTGTGCTGTACCCCAAGCCCAGCGGCGGATACCCCTCAACCGCAATCGGCGCGGTGTACACCACCGTCGCCAACCCCAACACCTACGCCGTCCAGGTCACTGCAGTCACCATCGGCACCATCACCATCACCCCGCTGGCCGGGCAGACCTGCGCCGCCGGCAGCGTCATCGCCTCCACCGCCGGCCCGATGACCCTCACCACCCCCCTCACCATCCCCGCCGGCAGCAGCGGGACCGCGGTCACCGTCCCCGGCGCCATCGAGATGGTGCCCACCGCCACCGACGGCTGCCAGGGCGCCTCCTTCAGCGTGCCGATCACCCTCACCGGCGCAGCCGCCTGACCAAACGGCCCCAGCACGACGCTGGTGGGGTGCCGCACGCACCCCACCAGCGCCCCCTGAGTTCCTCTCCCCTGTCCCGCCGGCTCCAGGACCACCCGATGTCCAGGCACCGCCTCGTGATCCTCGCCCTGCTCACCCTCGGCGCCCACGCCGCGATCTCTGCCCCCGCCGCCGACGCGGCCTGGTTGATCAGTGGCGCCGGGCCTTCTGCGGGCAGGGCCGCCACCATGCCGCGCGGCTCGATGCCCGCCGTCGTACCCAGCGGCCTCATCGGCTCCCGCACCTTCACCCTGACCTGGACCACCAGCACCCTCGCCGGACGCCCCGCCACCGGCTACGTCATCACCCGCAGGAGCACCCTGCTCGGGGACTCACTCGTCGAAGGCGGCACCTGCAAAGGCGCCACCGCCAACGGCACCCCCAACGTCATGACACCGGCCAACCCGGCCGCACCCACCCAGAGCTGCACCGACGTCACCCTCGTCGACGTAGGCACCGTCAGCTACAGCGTCACCCCCGTCTACCTCAGATGGAGCGGCACCGCCTCCACGATGTCCACTCCCACCGCGTAAGCCATCTCGACAACCCGGACACGCGCCACCTGGGAATGTCTGCGTGAGCGGTCTGGCCGCTACCTGACCCGTTCCAAACCGAACGAAGAGCGGCTGGCGGAAATCGGCCATCTTGCTCTGCGTGACCAGAAACGGGTTCCAGAACTGCGGCTCAGAACCACCCGTTTCTGGGCCGCTCCGGCCACCCCTTGACCCGTCGGACATTTCCGCAGGTCGCGCGACGGGTCAACCGGCCCAGAACCCGTGCCCGAAATCAACGGCCCGAATCTTGCGACCCCTGACGTTTGTGGGCCGCTCTCGCTAGCCTGCGGGCGTGAACATGGTCGGGTACGCGCGGGTGTCCACCCTCGAGCAGGACCCGGCGCTGCAGCACGACGCGCTCACCGCTGCCGGCGCGGTGCGGGTGTTCACCGACTACGCCTCCGGCGCCACCGCCGCCCGCCCGCAGTTGATCGCCTGCCTGGACTTCCTCCGGCCCGGGGACACCCTCGCCGTGTGGCGGATCGACCGGCTCGGCCGCTCGGTTGCCGACCTCACCACCATCGTCAACGACCTCGGCGCCCGTGGCATCCAGTTCCGGTCCCTTACCGAGGCCATCGACACCACCACCGTGGGCGGGGAGCTCGTGTTCCACATCTTCGCCGCCGTCGCCCAGATGGAATGCCGCCTCATCAGCGAACGCACCCGCGCCGGCCTGGCCGCCGCCCGGGCCCGCGGCCGCGCTGGCGGGCGCCCCACCGTCATGACCACCGAGCGGCTCACCGCCGCGCACGCGATGCGCGCCCAGGGCATGACCCTGATACAGATCGCGGCCGCCCTCGGCGTCGGCCGCAGCTCCCTGGTGCGGGCATTGGCCCAGGCCCCCGACAGCCCGGCCGGCCCGAAAGACGCCAGCGTGGAGCCTGCGCAGACCGCCCTGGAGTTGCCTGAGTTCGACGATCGGGCGGTTGAGCCGCCGCCGGTAGCAGCGGCGGCGTCTGCCCTGGTCCCGGAGGTCCGGTTACTGGGCAGGAAGGCCCGGCGCGGCGGTGAGGAGCTGGAAGCTCTCACCTGGCCAACCGGGCACTCCCCCGCCTGCCCGTCGTGCACCCACCCGACCACTGGCATGGAGGAGCAGTACGCCCGCATCCCTGGTCAGCGTGAGCTGGCCATCGTCGCCGTCGCCCAGCCCTGTGGCTGCCTCGTCGACGAGCACGCCTCAACCTTGCAAGCAGGCGTCCTGACCACGTAGCACCAACCAGTCAGTCGGTTCCGTACTTCTCGATGCGTGCATCGTCGGTGGGCACCTGCCGCAGGGAAGTGAGCATCTGCTCGGCGGATTCGACGTCGCCAGACTGAACCCGGGCATAAGCGGCCACGCCTGGTTCGACATCGACACCGATGGTGACCAGCGGCGCTGAGCCCGGTGCGCCACCCTCGGCTTCCCCACCCCGCGGTGGGCTGAGGACGACTGCCTGCCCGTCCAGGTCGGTGACGCGGTCACCGACCCAGGCCCGTGCGGCGGCCGGCAACCGGGAGTCCGCCCCGCTGTAGACGTCGAAACCGCGGCCTTCCACCCCGCCGGTGAGCTGGACCCTCCAGATGTTCCCGCCGTTCAGCACGTAGGGGGGGCCGGTTCGCAGGTGGGCCAGGGTCCACCCGGGGTCGACCGCGGCCCAGGTGACCGCGTCCCGGTCGATCGAGGCCCCGGTGAGCTGGCGCCGCGCGTCGTCCAGCGTCAGGCCGATCGCCTCGGCGGTCCACACCTGGCCGGCATCGTCGCTCCAGACCCAGCGGTGGACCTCGACCCCGTCGGCACGGACGGATCCCGGACTGATGTCGAAGCGGTACGCCGGATGCCCGAAGAGGGTGTCGGGGACCGTTGCGGCTCCCAGCGCGGCGTCCAGAGAGGTGGTGAACGGGCCGCTGACCGCCACCCTGCCGGTCACTACGCCGGCCGGGTCGAGCCGGAGCGCGACCAGGGACGGCGCATCGCAGTCCTGCATCGTCTCGTGCCGGGCGAGGACTTCGGTGTAGGCCCAGCCGGTGGGCAGCTGGTCGGGCAGCAGCCGGACCTGGGCGTCGGCGGGGTCGAGGACGCTGGCGTACCCGCTGGCGCAGAACACCTCACCGGTGTTGTTGTCGACGGCGACCGCGACCGGCAGCAGCGCGAGCGAGCTGTCGTCGTCCTGCCCGACCACGCTGGCCACCACCGGGACGGCGGTGATGGCTGCGGCTGCGGCCGCGATCAGGGCTAGCCGGGTCCGTGGGCGCAGGCGACGGACGGGCGCCGGGGCAGTTTGGTGCCGCTCGGTGTCCACGCGCTGCCGGACCCGCTGCAGCAGCGCCTGCATCGGCTCATCTGCCAGGTCACGGGGACGGGCGTTGCTCAGTTGGACGTCGATGTCATCGGTCATGCGGTGCCTCCAGGCTGTGGGGCGGAGTGGCGGTCGAGGGCGACGTCGCGGGCCACGTCGGCGAGCTGGGTGAAGCGGCGGCGGGCCCGGTGCAGGCGCACCTTCAGCGCCCCGCGCGAACACCCCAGGGCTACCGCGGCCTCCTCTTGGCTGAGGCCGTCCCAGGCCAGCAGGGTGAGCAGCTCCCGGTCGGCGTCGGGGAGGGCGTGCAGGGCCGCGATCGTGGCGCTGTCCCCGGCCAGCGGCCAGGGGTCCTCCGCCTCCTGCCCGGTCTCCCGCAGCACCACGAGCCGGTCGTGCAGTGCGTCCTGGCGGCGGCGGGAGCGCCGGGCGTTGGCGCTGATCCCCCGAGCGACCCCGAGCAGCCACGGCAGGCCGAACTCGGGAACCTCCTCCAGCCGCCGCCAGGCCACCACGAACGTCTCGGCGACGACGTCCTCGACATCGTCGGGCAGCACGTGGGCCCGGGCGTAACGCACCACGGCCGCGGCGTGGTCGGCCCACAACTGGTCGAACCGCGTCTCGCCGGGCTCAGTCACCGGCACCATCCAGCATGCTCACACCGGGGAAATGTCCGGCTCCTGCTGATCGGTTACCGAAGAAGTCTGTCAGCGATCCGGTCGCAGCAGGGCGTAGCGGGCGAGCTCCCTCAGCTCGCCGCCTATCTCGTGGTGGACCGTCCCGCCGTCCGCTGCGTAGCCCGTGCGCTCTGCCACGCGGATGGAGGCGACGTTCCATGGCTCGATATGCAGCTCCACACGCTGCACCGCCGGTATCCCCCATCCGAAGGCGGTGAGCGCGCGCAGCGCGTCGGTAGCCCGGCCGGCGCCCCGCGAGGCAGGGAGAATCGCGTAGCCGGCCGTTGCCAACCCTTCGTGCAGCTGCCGCAGCCACAAGCCGGCAAAGCCCACACATCCATCGCTGTCCCGGTCGGCGACGGCGAAGGAGAAACCGACCCGCTGTACCAGCCGCTGCCGCTGGGCGGCCACCCAGTCCTGCGCCTGCTCCGCCGTCGCCTGGAAGGGCAGAGTGCCGATCAGCGGGACGTACGGGTCCTGCGACAGAGCCCGCGCCGCCTCCGCGTCCTCGTCGCGGAAGACGCGCAACCGCACACTGCCCGCCGCGGGCGGCACTGCCGGCCAGGTCCAGAGGTCGTCGTCAGCGGTCACGACGTGAGCCTGCCAGCGGCGGCCCCACCACGACGTCTCCCACCCGGACGAGGTCACCTCTGCAGCGCAGAGCTGAGAAGGACCGGCCCTCGCCCACCACCCATAGATAAAGGACGTTTCCTATGGGTCGACAGGGCGAGTGCCGGTCGAAGTCGAGGTGGTCTGGATGGTGCTATTTCCCTCTGCTCGTGGTCGGCGTGGCGATGGTTCGGGGACTCTGGGCAGCCACCTAGCGGTTCGGAACATGAAGTCAACAAACTAGGTCGAATCGCCTGACTGTGCGGCAGGATCAACGATGTGAGCACCCTGAGCCCCACCCCTGCGCCAGCCAACTCCACCCGTAAGCGCAAGATCCTCACCTACGGCGCGACAGCACTGGTCGCCCTCGGAGTCGGTGCTGCCAGTGGTGGTGGCCAGGCTGACCCAGTGGCCGCAGAACGGGTCGAGGTGGCCGGACCGACCGTCACCATGACCGCGCCTGCCCCAGCCCCTGTGACGGTGACTCAGACGGCTCCTGCGCCGGCACCGGCTACCGAGACGGTGACCGTCACCGAGACCGTCGAAGCCCCTGCTGCAGCTGCTGCACCTGTCCCCCGGACAAGCACTGCCATCCCGGTACCGACCCCTGCCGCTCCCCGCGAGGTGAGCTACGCCAACTGCACTGAGGTGAGGAATGCAGGCGCCGCCCCGATTCGCCGTGGCGAGCCGGGCTACAGCACGAAGCTGGACCGGGATGGGGACGGCATCGCCTGTGACACGTGAGTGGGCCAAGGCAGCGCACCCGCAGCCGAAGAACAGCATTCGCCGAGTAGGCCCGTAAGGAAGCATGCTCCCGTGGTGAAGAGGGCTCCGCTGACTCGCGCGCAACGGCGTGAGCAGCAGGGCGCCCTACCCACCGCCGGCGCGTACGGCATCGACGCCCAGGATGCGGGCGCGGACTCATGGATCGGCCGCTACGTCATCCACGCTGAGTCCGCCGACGAGGCGAGAGCCCGAATTCGTGACGCGGGCTTCCACAAGCGGCAGATCAGTGCGCACTGGAGCCCCGCGCTGCAGCCGCCAGAGAAGCTGCCGACCGACCTCGGGGCAGGTGATCGCCACTGGTACCGGAGCCGGCTCGACGACTCAGGTTGGACGACGTGGGAGCAGTTGCCCGAGGACTACCGCCACCCCGGGCAAGGGCAGGCCGCCATCGACCCGGCCAGTCGCTGAGCCCGACCACTTCACTGCTGGCCGGCCGCCCCGCAGATGGCACGATCGGTCGATGGACAGCTGGCCCTTCGCCGATCCACCAGACACCGCCGTGATTACCACCCAGCCGGCACTCGACGGTGCACCGATCAAAGACGTCCACCACGACCAGGACGGCGACTGGCAGATCCTCTGCGGCACCACCCTCGCGGAAGAAGACGGCCGCATCGTGCACTTCGCGCACCTGGTGAACATGCATCCGGCGCTGACGTCCCTGGCAGACCTGCCGCGCGGATGGTGGGCGGGACAGTGCGATGACCCTGAGCACGACGAGTGGCACCGCCGCCCCGTCAGCAAGCGCGCCCGGATGCGCGCCTGGGTGCGCCGCGCCTGACCGCGCACAACAAAGATCGTGCCTGCGCGACCAGGTCTCAGCCGGTGGACGCTCAGTGCGCCGAGTCGTAGGCCTCCACGACGGAGGTGGGGATCCGGCCGCGCTCGGACACCTCGTGACCGTTCTCCCGGGCCCAGGTGCGGATCGCCCCGGTGTCCTTCCGACCGGGCGCCGCGGGCCCGCCGGTGCCGGTCCGGCGGCCCGATGCCCCACTCCGGGAGCTGCTGACCTTCCGGGCGGCGTCCACGTAACGCCCCAGGTCCGCACGCAACTGCCCGGCATTGTCCCCGGACAGGTCGATCTCATAGCTCTGCCCGTCCAGGGCAAAAGCCACAGTCTCCCCGTGCCCCTCCTCCAGCACCTGCCCTGTCAGGTCGTCCTCGAGCACAATCGTCGTCTTGCGAGCCACTGGGCATTTCCCTTCCGTGAATCATCGGTCAGCGACAGAACCTACGTCATCACGGTCCAGCGAGGACGCCCGCAATACTGCCGGTGACAGTCAACTGTGCGCCGCGATTGCGTCGTGCGTGAACATGCGGGTTGCGAGCCATAATCCGGGCGTGACGGATGCTGAGCTGCGGCGACGTACCGAGCTTCTCGAAGAGACGTTGGCCGAGTTCGTCAGGTTCGTGGTCGACCATGACTTCTATGACGATCAGCTAGACGAGGAGACGAGCTGGGAGCGCCGGCTTCGGCCTCACCTACGACCAGACGGCCTGGCACCGATGGCTCCGCTGTACGAGGACTCCTTCATCCGCCTCGACGAAGTCGGACCAACGTTCCAGTCGCTGGCGAGCATCGTGTCGCGCGCCGAGACGCTCCTCGGGGACCGGTTCGACGGAGCCCTAGGACGGGCACGGCTTCGAAGACGCGTGGGCGACCGTGCCGCTGACGGCCCAACCGATCCCCCGGCTACCTAAGATGCTCCCACCGCCTGCTCTACGGTGAGCAGCGATCCACACGCCCCGCAAGACCTGGACGGCCAATGCTGTAGCTCGAACAGGCGCTACGGTGTCGGAGCGGCTCGGAGCCGCCAGTGAACCGGGGTCGGTTACATACGCTCTTATGCTCGATGGACGGGGAGCCCTTGACGACCGCTCTTCGCGGGGACATCGACGTATCTGCCAGGCAAGAAACTTTGCAGATCGGCTACTTGCACGCCGTGGCGGCAGCGGCTGGCTGCACGCTCGCATCCCCTCATCCTGACGTGACCGCAACCGACTGGATACTCGAGCACCCTTCGAGCGCTCACGTTGATGACCCTGTAGCGATGCTCAAAGTGCAGCTCAAGGCCACCTATCAAGTCAAGCCTTCTGATCTTAATAACAGAAGCTTCTTCAGCTTCGACCTCAAGAATGCTCAGCTTGAGAAGCTGAATACGTCGAAACCTACCGTGAACAAGATTCTAGTTGTCATGCTGACTCCACCGTCAGCCGATGACTGGCTCGTTGCAAATTCGGATGAGATGCTCGTTCGTCATTGTGCCTATTGGGTGAATCTTGCCGGTAAGGCGGTCACCGGAAAGAGCGAGACCTCGGTTCGAGTCCCGACCACAAATACATTTGACGATCTAGCCTTGTGCGGGATCATGGCTCGAATTGGCCAGGGGGGTCAGCCATGAATAGGGATTCCTTGCCGAGCGACCCGCAGATCCTACAGGACGTAGACCCGCTGTCCGTCAGCACGGAACTACTTAGGCAGGGTTGGCGACAGGCTGGAGAGAAGCCGGGCGTCTATTCGCGTTGGACGTTGCCGGATTCTGACAAGATGGGGCGTCCTAATACATTAGTGCTGCCCCTTGATCCTGTGCGCGGCGACTTTGTTGAGTTGATGCGCGACGCACTGGACGTCCTTAGCCGTGTTGCTGCGCGTCCGCAAGCTGATCTGCTCAAGACTCTTGGCAAAGTCAGCGGTGAAATCGGTGATGAGCTTCGTTGGCGCCGTGAGTCGGCTGTCGAGGCTGGTCGCATCGCATGGCCAGCTGGTCGCCAGATGTATCACGCTGCCGAATTAAGCCTACTTAGCGCAGCTAAGGCTCGCCTGAGTCGCAGCGCCTACTATGGGAATAAGAACGGTCGATTCGCCCATCGGTTCTTAGAGTCATGCATGATGGGTCAGACCGACGTTGGCAGCTACATCGTCACGGCGTTCGCACCCGTGAGAAAAACTTTCGGTGAGCACGACCCGTCGATATCCACTGCTCGAACTGCAAATCAACCGTTGTTCACTGGACGAGAGATTACGGAGCTGCTTATCGTCGCCCTGCAGTCCACTCAGGAGGCGGTCGAACATTATGAGCGCTCATCCAGTCTATCGGGCTTTGATGATGCCGTGAAGCAAGGTGTCTCCAAGGAGATGGCCGAGGCTGCCTTCACTCTTGTGTCTCAGCGAAATGATGCGGAGCTTACCGTCCTTTGGTCACCTGCACAGGGACCAGCGGTCGGCATACCGGAATCAGCGACCGGGGAGACCACTCTCGAGTTCTCGGGTGCGATGGCAGATACTCTGGAACGAGCAGTTCACCATCTTGGAACTTTAAGCGATGTCGAATACGTCACGGTTGTTGGCTGGGTCAAGGTGGTGAGTCGCCCTCGACGCGGTGAGGACGGCGTGGTCCGACTGCAGGTGCTGAGGGGTAGCGACGCCGGCACGCTACGTGTCGAATTGACCCCGACTCAATTCGATCTTGCGACGAAAGCCATCGCTGCGGATAGAGCTTTGAGGCTAACCGGTCGCCAGGAGAGGTTAAGGACCTCCTACTGGCTAACTCAGGTTTCTAGCATTGAAGAGATTGACGCGCGAGCTGAGAGGGCAGCTACCGAGGCCCCTAACTAGAGGGGTTACAGGTCGAGAAGAAGAATGGACAAGTTTCCAGAATCTCCCCCCGCGCTCCGAAACCTTCTCGACCGGGGCCGCACCCTCTCGATCGTCGAACGGTTGCAGCGGGCCGCATATCTTAGCGACGAGTACGGCTCCGCACCTGCCAACAGCGACCGCGAGAGTGAAGCGTGGGATGAGTTGATGATGCTCAAGCCAGCCGTCGACGCGATCCTGAGACGCTACGTTCCCGACATACTCGCGCGCGCGACGCCCGACGACTTGAAGTGGTACCGCGACTGCTGCCTGCAAGCTGTAGGTGTGGTGACTAATGAGGCGTTCATTCAGTCACTTGCACCTGCCGGCCCATCGCTCCAAGCAACCGAATGGCATCCCTGGATCTGGACCGCAGCCGAGAGCCTTTGGAGATCGGGTCACTACAGAGCAGCAGTTGCTGCAGCTGCCGGCAACTTAACGGCGCAGACCCAAGCCAAGGTACAGCGCTGGGACGTCGCTGACGACGACCTAATGACACAGGCACTCACCCCCAAAGATCCTGAACCGGGCAAGGGTCGACTCCGCGTTCAGGGAGATTGGGATAGCCAATTCGTCAGAGGGTTACAGGAAGGACTAATGTCCTACGCACGTGGCGCCTATGCGCTGATCAGGAACCCCGCAACCCACGATGTGGCCGAGTGGCTTGAGCAAGACGCCCTAGAGCAACTCTCAGCCTTGAGCGTTCTGGCTCGACAAATAGACCAGACGCGCCTGTTGACCCACTAGGCGACAAAATAAACCGTCTCGACATTAAGGATCGGTAGATGTTGCTCGCATTCGACCGCTAACGCATCGAGACCGCCCGGTCACACCGCGACCAACTCAAGCACCGGGCCATCGGCCCAGGACGTAACGCGCCAGGCCGCGGCTACCCCTCCGCCGGACTCACCCACGCACCGCGCGGCCGCGGGGTCACCCCCATCATGACCCGCTGATAAAGGACGTTATTAGCGGGTTCCTGTCGGACCCCTGCTCTAGCGTCCCGGGCATGGGGACAGCGAGCATCAGCGCAGCCGAGCCGGCCGGGGACGCGCAGCCCTGGACCGACGTCGTCTCGGCAATCGGCGCCGGCGTCGCCGCGGTCGCCGCGGTGGCCACCGTGGTGGTCGCCATCGTCGCCGCGCTCTATGCGAAGCGGCAGCTGGGCGGCCTCCGCGACCAGCTGGCCGTGGCCAGCGCCCAGCTGGACGAGGCGCGCACGCTGCGCCGCGAGCAGGCCCAGCCCTATGTAGTCGTCTCCGCGGTCAACAATCGGGTAACCCCGCACGTGAGCGAGGTGGTGATCCAGAATCTGGGGACCACCGGGGCGCGCGATGTGAGGATCTCCTGCTCACCGCCTCTGGTGCGCACCGACCAGCGCGGTGGCGCCCAGGAGGTCCGGCTCCCCGAGGTCATCCCGTTCATGGCACCCGGCCAGGAGTGGCGCACCTTCTGGGACCACGGCGTCGAGCGCGCCAGGGACATCTACGACCTCCCCGACCGCTACGAGGTCACCGTCACCTACCGCGACTCCTTCGGCGAGCCCCACAGAACGCCGTCGGTCCTGGACTGGGGCGTCTTCCGGCACCGCATGTGGACGACGGAGAAGACCGTGCACCACGCCACCAAGGAACTCGAGCAGATCCGGACGGCGCTGCAGAGTTTGGCTGGTCCGCGCCGCATCCAGCGGGTGGCCGTCTACGACGGCCCCCAGCGGGATCGAGACGCCGCTGAGGAGGAGAAGGAGTCCATGCGTCACCTCGCCGAAATAGACGCCGAGGTGGCGGAGGCACAGGTGCGGTGGCAGCACGAGCATGAGGGCGAGGGCAACCAGTGAGCGTCATCCAGCCGGCGGACGACGCGGCGGCCGCGCCGGGCGTGGTCGCCGTAGCCCAGCACCTCCCGCCCAGCAGCACCACGGCCCTGGCCCGGGTGCCGGGCACTGCGCTGGACCCCTTCGACCGGCTGGTGGTCGCCTTCCTCACTGGCCGCAAGCAGGCCCACACCAAGACCGCCTACGCCGCCGACCTCACCGCCTGGCGCTCCTGGTGCCTGGTCGACGCACCGGCGGAGTACCGGGTGCACCCGCTGCTGGCCACCCGCCCGCACGTCGACGCCTGGGTCGACCACCTCGGCCGAACCCCCAGCGCCCGCACCCGCCGGCCGTTGGGGGCGGCCAGCATCGCCCGCCGACTGTCGGCGCTGTCGAAGTTCTACGCCTACGCACTCAGCCTTGGCGTCCTCGAGCGCTCACCGCTGGACCAGGTCGAGCGACCACAGGTGTCCGATGAGTCCTCCACCGCCGGCCTCACCGCCGCCGAGCTCGTGGTCCTGCTCGATGCCGCCGACGCCCACTCCCCCCGCGCCGCCGCCCTGATCTCGGTGCTGGTGTTCACCGGCTGTCGGATCTCCGAGGCCCTGGGTGCTGAGCTCACCGACTACCGCCACGACCGCGGCCACCGGGTGCTGCGCATCCGCCGCAAGGGCGGCAAGCGCGCCTCCGTCGCCCTCCCCCCGGCCACCGTCCGCGCACTCGACGACCTCATCGGCGAGCGCACCAGCGGGCCGATCTTCCTGTCCCGCACCGGCGGGCCGCTGGCCTACAAGACCGCCTACGACCTGATCAAGCGCCTGGCCAAGACCGCCGGCATCCCCTCGGCCGACCTGATCAAGCCGCACAGCCTGCGCCACGGATTCGCCACCGAAGCCCTCGCCATCGGCATCCCCCTGCAGGACGTCCAGGACGCCCTGGGCCACCGAGACCCCCGCACCACCCGCCGTTACGACCGGACCCGGCACAACCTCGACCGCTCCCCCGCCTACTCCCTCGCCCAGGCACTGCGCCGCCCCTAAATCTCGTCAGCCGGCAGGGCCGCGACATCTGCCTCGGGTTCGGCCACTGATTCGACACTCCGGACCAGAGCCTTGCCTCGGTCATCCGTTTGCCCTCTACTGGGTTACTAACTGAGTTAGTAGCGAGAGGTGGCGTGCATGAGCGTTCGACTGGGATTGCTGGGGTTGCTGCGGGAGGCACCCAGCCACGGCTATGACCTGAAGGTCCGCTACGACGACCTGCTCGACCCTGACCGGCCGGTTCAGCCAGCGCAGGTGTACTCGACGCTGACCCGGCTGGAGCGCGACGGGCTGGTGGAGCAGCTGGACGTCGCCGACGGGCAGGCCGCCAAGCGGATCTACCAGGCCACCGCCGACGGCGTGGACGAGCTGGACCGCTGGTTGGCGACCCCGGTCGAGCCCGAGCCGCACCTGCACACCGTGCTGTACGTGAAGGTCGTGCTGCGGCTGCTGACCGGCCTGTCAGTCGATGAGCTGCTCGATGCCCAGCGTGAGGCACACCTGGTGCGGATGCGGGAGCTGACCATCCTGCGCCAGACCCAGGACACGGCGATGTCGCTGCTCGCGGACTACGCGCTGTTCCACCTGGAGTCCGACCTGCGGTGGCTGGACCTCACCGCCGCCCGGGTCGACGACCTCGCCGCCCACCTCACCCGGCGCACCCGGTGACCCCGCAGCTGCCCGCCCCGGGCATGGGACCGGGCGCGGTACGCGAGCGGCCCGCGCTGCTCACCGCCACCGGCGTCGGCAAGTCCTTCGGCAGCACCCCGGCCCTGCGCGGCGGGGACATGGTCGTGGCAGCCGGTGAGCTGGTGGCGGTCATGGGCCCCAGCGGGTCGGGGAAGTCCACCCTGCTGCACTGCCTGGCCGGCATCCTGGCCCCAGACAGCGGGGAGATCGACTACGCCGGGCGCCGGATCGACCGGATGGACGACGACGTGCGCAGCGAACTGCGGCGGACCGAGTTCGGGTTCGTGTTCCAGTTCGGGCAGCTGGTCCCCGAGCTCACCGCAGCGGAGAACGTCGCGCTGCCGCTGATGCTCACCGGTACCAAGCGCCGCCCGGCACTGGCCGCGGCCGCCACCTGGCTGGACCGGTTCGGGCTCGAGGACCTGGGCGGTCGACGTCCCGGGGAGCTGTCCGGTGGGCAGGCGCAACGGGTGGCGGTGGCCCGGGCGATGGTCACCGAGCCGCGGATCATCTTCGCCGACGAGCCCACCGGCGCCCTGGACACCGCCGCAGGAACCGCCGTCCTGGACGCCTTCTCCGCCGCTGTCCGAGAGGCTGGCGTCGCGGTCGTGCTGGTCACCCACGAGGCGCGGGTCGCCGCCTACGCCGACCGCACCGTCATCGTCCGCGACGGCCGCATCGTGACTCCGCGTTCAGTGCAGACCGCGGGCACCCGGTGATCGCCCTCGGCGTGCGGCTGGCCGTCGCTGGCGGGCGACGCAACGCCGCGCTGCTGGCGGTGACCGCGGTGGCGGTGGCGGCCGGGACGGCGCTGCTGCTGCTGGCGTTGTGCGTGGTGCCGGCGATCCAGGCCCGCGCCGACCGGACCGCCTGGCTCTCCCCCATCTTCGGCCCTGCGGCTGCTCCCACCGTTGCCGCCGACAGCCCGGTGCCGCACACGACGGTGATGACGAGCCGGGACCACTTTGGGCCCTGGTCGATCGACGTCGCCGCTCTCGCCGGGTCCGGGCCGGATGCACCTCGCCCACCGCACCTGTCCGCGCTCCCCGCTCCGGGGCAGGCGGTGGTCTCCCCCGCGCTGGCCGAGCTCATGGTCGACGAGCCGGAGCTGGCCGACCGGTACGGGGAGGTCACCGGGACCCTTGATCCACGTGCGCTGGCCGGCCCGGAGACGCTGCTGGCCCTCCGCGGCGTCCAGCCCTCCGACGTCTCCTACTTCGAGACCGCGGTGACTGCCTTCCCCACCCGGGGAGACACCCCGGACCTGACACCGATCGTGCGGATCGTGCTGCTGCTGGCCGCGGTGGCTCTGCTGGCCCCGATCGCGCTGCTGATCGCCATGACCACCAGGCTCACCGCGGCCACCCGGGACCGGCGCTTGGCTGCCCTGCGCCTCGCCGGCGCCACCACCAGGCAGGTCGCCCAGCTGGCGGCCGTGGAGTCCGCGCTGGCCGGGGTCGGGGGCGTGTTGGCCGGGATCGGGGTGTTCTTCACCGTCCGCCCGCTGGCCACCGGCATCACCATTTACGACGACGAGCCCTGGTTCACCAGCGACCTCGCTCCCAGCCCGCTCGCCTTCGCCGCCGTGGCGCTGGGGGTTCCCCTGGTCGTCGCTGCGGCCACGCAGCTCACCCTGCGCCGGGTATCGACCAGCCCGCTCGGGGTCGCCCGGCGCACCACCGGTCGCCCGGTCCGGGCCTGGCGGGTGCTCCCGCTGGCCGTCGCCGTGCCCGCCTTGGTGCTGGCCTTCACCACCGAGGGCAGCCGGGCGGCAATCGGCAGCGGCAACCGGTCGATGCTGCTCACCTTCGGCGTCCTGCTGCTCACCCTGGTCTACGCCGGGCCGTGGATCACCCGGGCCTGCGGCCTGCTGCTGGCCCGCTCGGACTCCCCCGCCCGGCTGCTCGCCGGCCGCCGGCTGGCAGACCACCCCGGCGCCGGGTTCACCGCCGTCGCCGGCGTGGTGCTCGCCGTGCTGATCACCACCGTCTTCGCCGCCACCACCCCGGCCGCCGCCGAGTCCGTCGCCGACACCCGCATCTCCGGGCAGCAGGACGGCACCGCCCAGGTCAACCTCGGCTTGTCCACGAGCAGCACAGCGACCAACACCGCGCTGCTGCACGACATTCAGGCAGTCCCCGGGGTCAGTGCCGCGACGCTGGTCTACGTCTCCTCCGTCCAGGACGGCTCGGACCCGACATACGCCTGGATCGGGGACTGCGAGCAGATCCAGGCGGCTATCCGCGTCACCGGCCTGCCGTGCGGCCAGGCACCGGTGCTGGTCGCCACCAACCGCCAGCACCTGGTCGACGGCGGCCGCACCGTGGAGCTGGGCAACCTCACCGCCGCCGATATCATCGCTGGCACCGATCCCACGAGCACGCCCAGCGCCGTGTCACTGATCCCGGACAGCACCGTGGCGATGCCGGCCCAGACCGGGATCGACACCCCCGGCCTGATCATCGACCCCAGCCAGGTCACCGACGTCCTGAGCCAGCTGCGGCCCACGCTGATCCTCACCGCCTATGACACCGACGCCGCCCTCGAGCAGGTCCGCACCCTGGTCCAGCAGCAGGTCGTCGGCAGCCAGATCCAGAACCGGCAGACCACCTACGACGGGTTCAGCTCCGGCGCCCGGCAGCTGTACCGGACCCTCACCGTCGCAGCCCTGGCCGTGTTCGCCGTCGCCGGCCTTGGGCTGGTCATCGCCCTGGCTGCCGGGCTGCTGGAGCGCCGGCGCCCGTTCGCGCTGCTGCGCGCCAGCGGCACCCCACTGCAAACCCTGCGGGCCACCGCCATGCTCGAGGTCGCCACCCCGCTCCTGGTCATGGCCACCTTGGCCACCATCCTCGGCGCCCTGGTCGGCCACCTCACCATCAGCGCGACCGGAACAGCGCAGTCCCTCCCGTGGGCCGACCTCGGCCTCCCCGTCGCCGGCGGGGTCGGGCTCACCCTCGCGCTGGTCAGCTGTGCACTACCGCTCGTCCGGCGGGCCACCAGCACCGAGGAGACTCGCTTTGACTGACTTGGATCGCACGTGTGTGGTGCCGCTGCAATCTGGTCGGCGTCTAGTACTAGACACAGCGCAGGGTGTTGTCCTAGTCTAGACGTGCTGGCGGCAGTCCCCTTCGTGGATGATCGTGCCGCTGGACTGAGAGACAACGGACCCGGCTTCGGCTTGGGTCCGTTCTCATTTTGTGGCCGGACAGCAGCACACCCATTCTTTGTCGTGCATGTGCGTGGTGTACCAGTCCCACATGAAGCGGCGAGAGCTCTCTTGGCGGTGAGCTTGGAAGGCGCAGTGAGCGACCAGGTCAGCGGCTTGGATGAACTGGCTGGCATGGGCGTCCTGCACCCAGCCGTCTTCGACGATGCGACGCGTCTTGACGTCCAGGTCGCGGTGCGCCCGCTGTACGTGTGGGTCCGGGTTCTTCGGTGATCCGTCACCGATCATGAGCGCCCAGTCGCCGCGACTGGCCAGCTCGGCATCGACGGTTGCGACCAGCGTGGCGTAGGCCTCGCTCTTGATCGCCCCCGGCTGGTGGCAGGTGATGACGCCGAGACCTTCCATGCTGGCGATCGCCTTGAGCGCCTTCTGCGCGATCTCGCGACGGAGACCCACCGAGGTGTTGATCAGCGCGTCCGGCTTGCTCGGTACCGGAGGGGTGCCCTTGGCCGGGATCCACTTGTACGCGTGCAGCTCGTACCGCGACGGGACCTCGTGCTTCTTGTAGAGCCACTGGCGGAACTGCAGCCACTGGCTCAGCAGGATGGCCCACCTGTCCATGGGGATGAGCAGCGCGCTGTAGTAGCTGTCGGACTCATCCCCTGAGTCATCGCAGTAGAGAAGGAAGGACTGGCCTGACACCGGCTCACTCTGTCACGCAGGTGTCTCGTAGCCGGCCTCGAGCGAGTCGGGTACCGCTCTCCCGTAGCTTGTTACAGGATGAGCAGCGTGGACGAGCAACGCAGGCGAGCTGACTGGCGGGGCGAGCGTCGCGCGGTGCTGGTGCGGCTCCCGGTCGAGGTGGCCGAGGCCCTCCAGGTTGATGCCGTGGAGGCCGAGCACTCGGTGAGTGAGCACGCTGCGCTGCTGCTGGCGCGTGCGCTCGAGCAGGGTGCAGCGTGACGCTCGTGACCGCCTCGACCGCTCGGGTGCTGGCCGCCCGCGGCTCCAGGGACGTGCTCGGGGCATCGGACCCCGCGGGCCCGCTCAGCGCCACGACGACTGCTCTGCTGGGTGAGCTGCCTTCCTGGTGGGCCCGACGCGCCGCTGCGGCTGGGCTGAGCGGTTCCTGGCTGGACCTCGATCACGCCATCGACCAGGACGCCTTGGTGGTCACCGGCCGCTCGAGCGTGCTCGATGCGGTTGAGACCGGCGAGCAGCTGGGTCACGCGTACGTCGAGGGGCTGGCTGCTGGGGTGCGCGCTCGGCACGGGCGGCACTACACCCCGCCGCAGCTGAGCCGACAACTGTGGACCATGACGCGCTCGGCGCTGGGTGCCCGCGCCGCAGCATCCAGCGCCCCCGGCCTGGTCCGGGACCCTGCATGCGGGGCCGGCGCGCTGCTGCTTCCGGTGGTCCGGGAGCAGGTGCAGGCGCTGGTCCGCTCCGATCCCGGGCTGGCCCTGTCGCGGATGCCCAACGTGGTCGAGGGCATCGACACCGACCCGATCGCGGTGCACCTGGCCAACGTCGTCCTCGCCGCGGAGATGCTGCCGCTGCTGGCCGCGCTCCCGGAGTCACGCCGCCGGCCGCTGCCGACGCTGGCGCGGGTGGGCGACGGGCTCGCCCCGGCCGATCATCCGGTGCACGCGGTGGTGATGAACCCCCCCTACGGCCGGGTCCGCTTGGACGCCGCCGAGCGCGCTCGGTTCGCCGACGTGCTCTACGGGCACGCCAACCTCTACGGCTTATTCCTCGGCGCCGCCCTCAACGACCTGGACGACGACGGTGTGCTCGCCGCGCTGGTGCCGACGTCGTTCACCTCCGGCCGGTACTTCACCGCCCTGCGGGCCGGGCTCAGCAGCCGCACCCACCTGCGGGAAATCTCCTTCGTCGACAGCCGGTCCGGGGTGTTCTCCGGGGTGCTGCAGGAGACGTGCCTGGCGGTGTTCACCCGCAAGCGGCAGACCCGCACCCGACTCAGCAGCATCAGCGACACGGTCACCCCAGTCGCCCAGGTCCGGGCCAGCCGCGGCGCCGGGCCGTGGCTGCTGCCCCGCCGCGCCGATGACGCTCCGGTGGCCGCCGCGGCCGCCCGCATGCCGCTGACGCTGGCCGCCGCCGGATGGCGGGCCTCGACCGGGCCGCTGGTGTGGAACCGGCGGACAGCGGACCTGCATGCCCGTCCCGGTCAGGGCCGGCGCCGCGTGCTGTGGGCGGCCGACATCGACGGCGGGGCCGTGCACCGCGATCCGGCCCGGGACAGCCTGCGCTACCTAGACCTGACCCAGCCCAGCGACCAGAAGGTGATGGTCCTAGACCAGCCGGCCGTGCTGGTGCAGCGCACCACCGCACCGGAGCAGACCCGACGCCTCGTCGTCGCCGAGCTGTCGGCCAGCGAGCTGGAGGCCTGGGACGGCGCTGTCGTGGTCGAGAACCACGTCAACGTGCTGCGGGCCGCGGTCGAGGCCCCGCTGCTGAGCCGGACCACGGTGACCCGCCTGCTGTCCACCATCACGATGGACCGGCTGATGCGCTGCGTGTCCGGCTCGGTCGCGGTCAGCGCCTATGAACTGGACTCCCTGCCCCTGCCGAGCGCCGAGGTCCTCACCGAGTGGGAACAGACCTGGCCTGACCTCTCCGACGACCGGGTCGAAGAGATGGTCCGCAGCATCTACTGGCACGAGAAGAAGACGGCCATCCAGTGACCCCGCTCCCTCTGCTCAGCCTCGAGGACTACGTCGATCGGCTGCAGCTGATCTTCCCGCGCGCAGCCTTCGACACCGTCATGTCCAGCCCGCTGGCCGGCTCCGCTGTCGCTGCGCTCATCTACGTCGGCGCCATCGGTGCTGACGCCGATCCCGTTCCCGATGAGTGCTGGGCGCGGCCCAGCAGCGTGCTGCGCATGTCCGATGAGATCTTCAGCCGCCAGAACGAGAGTGACCGCGCCGCGATCACCGAGGCCCTGGCCGCCGGCACCCGCGCCATCGGCGAGCTGCACCGGGGATGGGGTGTGGAATACCACCGCTGGTACGCCGACAACACCCGCGAGACCCTCCGGGATGAGACGTTCCGCCGCTGGCTCGATCATGGCGCGCTCCGCCACCGCCCGGGGTTGGCCACCAGCAGCCCCCGGCCGGCCTGGGTGCTGGCAGCCAGCTTCGCCGACCTGTTCGCGCCCACCCTGGAGGGCGAGGAGCTGGAGACCGCGGTCGACGCCTGGCGCAGTGAGCACATGGAGCCCGGGGCTCTGCTGCGGATCCGCACCGCGGCCCAGCGGGAGCAGCGGGAGCACACCGTCGACGTCCGCCTGCCCAACGGCGACGTCCGCCGCCTCGAGCCCGGCGATGCCTCCCACGTGCTGCGCGGGGTCATCGAGGAGTGGGCGCCCCGCCGGCTGACCGATCCGGTGGTCCTGTCGATCTCCGAGCCCGGGGACAAGGTCCACCTCGCCGACCAAGCAATCCTGGCCCGCCTGAGCGTCACCATCGACCCCGGCGCCCTGCTCCCCGACGCCCTGCTGGTCGACATCGGCGCCTCACCCATCACCTTCTGGATCATCGAGGCCGTCAACAGCGACGGCCCGATCACCGAGGACCGCAAGCAGCGGCTGCTCCAGTGGGCCGCCGACCAGCGGATCAACCCCGCCGACTGCAGGTTCGTCTCAGCGTTCCTGTCCCGCAACGACCAGGCCGCGCGCAGGCGGCTCAAGGACATCGCGACCGGAACCTTCGCCTGGTACGCCGACGAGCCCGGCCACGAGCTGTCCTGGTACGAGCTTCGCTGAAAACTCCGCTGACCGTGGCCGGCCCGCTGCTACTGGTCAGCTACCGGCCGCGCCCCCACCGGCCGGCGGGGCACCTGGTGCTTGTCCAGGGCCCGCCGCACTGCGGTCTGGGAGCGGTCGACGAGCTCGGCGATCTCCCTCAGTGATCGGCCTTCGGCGTACTGGGTGACGACGAAGGCCTCAAGCCGGGCCAGCAGCAGCGGGTGGGCGCTGTCCCGGGTGCCGGTGAACTCCGGGCGCGGGCGCAGCAGCGGCCGCGGCGGGTAGGGCACACCGGCGAGTCTGCTCGGGTGCGGGCCGGGCAGGCCACCAGCGGCGGCGGGGTCTCCCCGGATCGGGGGACGCCCGCTGCGGGCCGGCCGGCGCCACCGGCCGGGGTGACTGCGGCCCGGGGTGGTGCGGGCGGCGTGATCGGCCTGGGACGGTCAGGGCGCCTGGAGGTGGTGGGCGGTGGCCGGCCCGTGGTAGCCGCCGGCGATGCGCAGGGCTCCGTTGGGGTGCCAGCGGACGGCGCCGGGGTCGGGCAGGTCGGCGCCGCTGAAGGTGATGACCGCGTCGCAGGTGGGTAGGTGCCGGCCGGGGTGCGCCAGGGGCCCGGTCCAAGCGAAGACGGCGGTGCGGCCGCCGGTGAGGGCGGTGACGGCGGTCAGGGCGCCGGGCTGCCCGGTGAGCAGCTGGGCGGTGCCGGTCACCCCGGCGGGCGGGATGCCCGCCACGCCCATGATCTCGGCGGCGGCGTGGCGGGTCGTGTAGTGGTGCAGCGTCGTGGTCTGCAGGTCCGCGTGCTGGCCGGGGGTGGTCGTCCAGTAGCGGATGACCAGCACCCGGAAGAGGGCCGCGACCACGACGAGCACCAGGACGCAGGCGCCCGCCAGGACGGCGGTGAACGCGGCGGTGTCCACCGGCCAGGCAGCCCGGGCCGCACCGGCGACGAGCACCCAGCCGAGCACGCCGCTCACGCCCACGGCCAGGGTGAGCTGGGCGTACTGCACCCACGGGCGGGGCCGGGGCAGCCTCACCGCCGGTCCGGGGGGTCCTGCTGGTCCCGGCGGTCGGTGAGCGCCTGCTCGGCGCGGGCAGCGCGGGCGGTGGCCTCCTCCATGGCCCGGCGGACGGTGGCGAGTTCGGCGGCGGTGTTGGCGCGCTCGTCGCGGGCTTCGCGGGCGGCTTCCTCGGCGCGGTCGACGGTGGACTCCGCCCGGGTCGCGCGCCGCTCGGCGGCGGCCACCAGCTCGGCCTGGGCGGCGGCGCGGGCCTCGGCGAGCTCGGCGCGCCCCTCGGCTTGCGCCGCGGCCAGCCGCGCGGCCGCGGTGGCCTGCTCGGCCTCGGCGACGGCGAGCCGGCTCTCGGTCTGCACCCGGTCGACCTGGTCGCGGGCCTCACGGGCCGCGGTGTCGGCGGCGGAGCGGGCCGTGTCGGCGTCGGCGCGGGCCTCCCGCTCGGCCACGATCGCCTGCTCGCGGGCGGCGTCGGCGGCCAGCCGCGCGGTGTGCTCCTCCGCGCGCGCGGCCTCGGCGCGGTCAGCCTGCTCACCGGCGGTGGTGGCGGCGGCCTCGGCGGCCGCGCGGGCGGTGTCGGCGACGTCGCGGGCGGCCAGCGCCTCGGCGCGGGCGGTGTCGGCGGCCGCGCGCTCGGCGTCGGCGGCCGCGGTGGCGGCCTGGGCGGCGGCGAGGGCGACCCGGGCCTGCTCGGTCTCGGTCCGGGCGGTCTCGACCAGGGCGAGGGCGGCGTCGCGTTCCTCCCGGGCGGTGCGGGTGGTGGTCTCGGCGCGCTCGGCGTCGGCGAGTGCCTCGGCGGCGGTGGTCTCGGCGGTGTGCCGCTGCCGCTCCGCGGCGGACGCGCGGGCCTCGGCCTCGGCGACGTCGCGGCGGGCGTCGGCCTGCACCGATGCGCGCTCGGCCTCCACGCTCTCGGCGTCGGTGGCCTCGGCCAGCGCGCCGGTGGCCACGGCCAGCTGCTCGGTCATCCCGGCGATGAGCTGCTGCAGCCGGTCCACCGACACCGCCAGGGTCGCGGCGGCCATCGTCGCCGGACGCTCGGCCGCACCACCGGTGGGCACCCCGGCGGCGGCGGCCCGGGCCTGCTCCCGGTCCCGGCTGCGGGAGGCGGCGTAGAAGGTCGTCCGGTTGTGCTCCCCGCGGTCGCAGTAGGCGCCCGGGCGGCCCCCGCCGGCCGGCGCGGGGGTCACCGGCCGGTCGCACTCCCCCAGCTCGTGGAACCGGCACAGCGACGGCTGCCCGGCGGGAGTCGACGGCGAGGAGGTGCCCGGTGCGCTCATGTCAAAAATCATAACGTAACTTGGTTACGTACGCAACCGGTAACGTACGCAACCGCGCGGACGTTAATGGCCGGTGGCGAGACAGCCGGACCGGCACCCTGGGCGGCACGGCAGCGCGGCTGACACCTGGGGCGGTCGGTGGTCGCGTGGCCGGCGAGCGCGTCGGGCCGCCAGGCCCGCTGGCAGCTTGCTGACGGGTGTCCCGACGCGCCAGCGGCGGGACGTGCGCGCGACCCCCGCGGGAGACCCGGCACCCGGCCGGTGCTGCTGGTGGCCGGGTGCCAGTCCTGCCAGGGGCGGGGCCGCCGGTGGGCAGCCCCGCCCCTGTGGGTCAGGCGTCGGCCGGGTCGTCCTCGTCGTCGTCGGCGGCGTCCTTGTCGTCGCTGCTGTCGGCGGCGTCCTCGGCCTGGCCGCTGGTGCGGGCCTCGACGGCGGCGACGATGCCCTCCTCCACCTCGGCCAGCGTGTAGCCGCTGGCGGCCAGGAACTTGAGCCACCGGGCGTCGGCGGCGGACGGGTTCCGCCATGTGCCCTTAAGCATGCCGGACTCGATGCCTCCGGCGACGTGGGCCAGAAGCTGGACGGCGAGTCGGCCGTCGGGCACCTGCTCCCCGCTGGTCAGCGTCGGATTGCCCTTCACGGCATGGAACAGGCCGGGGGCCTCAATGCCCAGATCCGCACTAGCGCCGTCCTGCGCGGTGTTGGACTGCCCCGACAGCCAGCGGGACAGCGACCGGGGGTCACTGGTCATGGTCTCCACGGCGAACCGCAGCGCGCCCTTGGGCGCGGTGCGGCGGCCCAGCATCGTCCGCACCCACTCGCGGCGGGTCTCGTTGGCGGCGGCCATGTTGCGGTTGCCCGCGATGGTCGCGCGGCGGGCCTCGGTGGCCGCTGCCTTCTCGGCCTCGGTGGTCTCCCCGCCGGGGAGCTGGCCGCCGCTGAACCAGGGGGCGTGGCCGTTCTTGGCCGGGTCGGTGCAGACCTCCACGACTCCCTGCCAGCCCTGCGTGACGTAGGCGGCCGATCCGGGGCAGGCGGTGTGGTTCTCCGCCGTCAGCGGCTCCCCGTCGTGGGCGAGCTGCTGATCCGGGTTGCCTCCATGCCCTCGGCCGGTGTGAGGACGGTGCGCCCGGCGGCGACCAGCTCGGCGGTGAGGGCGGCGGCCTTCTCGGCTGCCTCGCGGGACTGCTTGGCGCGGGTGAGGGCGTGGGCGAAGTGCCCCGGCCCCTGCTGGGCGGCTTCGATCAGGGTCCCGGTGGTGGCCTCGTCGTCGGCGTAGACCGCGACGGCGGCGGCCTGGTCGAGCGTGAGGTCGGCGGCCACCACAGCAGCAGCGGTGGCCTCGTCCAGCCGGGCGACCCCGGCGGCCTTGGCGACGCGCTTGCGGCCCAGGCCGGTGTCCTTGGCCACGCGGGTCACCGACACGCCCAGGTCGATCATGGCCTGCACGCCTCGGGCCTCCTCCACCGCGCTCAATCCGGCGCGGTGCAGGTTCTCCGACAGCATCGCCCCGACGTGGCGGGCCTGTCCGGCTCGGTCCTCCTCGGCGGCGGCGAGGTCGTGGCGGACGATGCACGCCACGGCGACGGCGTGGGCCAGGACGGCGGCGGCGGCCCGCCGGTGACCGGCGACGAGCTGGTAGCCCGGCGTCCCCTCGGCGTCAATTTGGGGGATAACGGTCAAGGCCTCCAGCACGCCCTGGGAGGCGATGGAGGCGGCCAGGCCGGTGAGGTCGCCCAGGTCGTCGCGGACGTTGCGCGGGTGGACCCGCAGCGTGCCCGGGTCCAGCCACTTGAGCTCGTGCGCGGGCTCGGCAGCCTGCTCGGTCCCGTCGTCCTCGGTGCTGGCGGCGCTGTCGGCCTCGTGCTCGGCCTGCTGCTGATCGGTTCCGGCACCCTCTGCGATCTGCTCGCTGAGGGTGGCGGTCACGTTGGGCTCGGTGGCGACGGTCTCGCTGGTGGTCTCGGTGGCGGTGCGGTTCTCGGTGGTGGTCATCGCTGGTGCTCCTTGGCTGCGGAGGTGGGGTGCTGCAGGTGCGCTGTGCGGGGGCGGGCCGCTTGGTGGGACGGCCCGCCCCGGTCGGTCAGGGGGTAGGGCGCTGGACGGTGAGGGCGTCGGCGGCGGTCTCGGCGGCTGGTGCGGGCGTCGGTGCCGGGATGCGGTCGTAGGCGACGGGCAGCACGTCGGTGCCCCGGTCGACGGCGTAGAGCCGCAGCAGGCCGCCACGCTCCCCGACCTCTACGCCGAGCAGGCTGTAGAGGCTGCGGCTGCCTTCGATGTCGTCTCGGACGGCCACGGACCCGTCCCAGGCGATGCGGCGCACGTCGCGCAGACCCAGGCCGGAGATGACTGCGCTCAGGCTCTCGCCGGGGCTGAACGGCAGCGACAAGTCCCCGCCGTCCTTGGGCAGTTCAACCCAGGTCAGCCGGTCGATTCCGGTGACCATGGCGTCCCGGCCGGTGGCGTAGTTGTGGCCCTCGCGGGTGGCCCGGGCGGCGTCGAACAGCTGCGCGCCGGTCTCCGTCCACGTCCGGACGAGCATGGGGGCATTGGCACTAATGGGGGCATTGGGGGTGGGCATGATGTCCTCCTGATCGTGGGCCGAGGCCGGATCGGAAGGGACTACGGGAGTGGTGTTCTCAACCATCCCCCCGGCCCGTCCGGCAAAGAGCTCTGCTCAGGGATCGGAGCGGAGGAGCGGAGGACGCCGAGACCAAGATGCTTTGACAGCGAAGCGCCCGCAGGGTCAAAGGATCTTGGTCTCGGTGGCCGTAGCGGGGCGCGGAGATCCCTAAGCTGAGCTGCCGGACGGGTCGGGGGGGCTGTTTGGTGGCAGCCCGGCGTAGCCGGTCCTCACGACGGCGCAGCCGGCGCCCCGCGTAGCGGGGGCCCTCCGGGCTAGTCCGTGGGCCGGCGGCCGAGCTGGGCGACGCGCGCCGCCGGCCTGCTGTCCTCGAGGGGCAACGGCGACTGTGCTGGGCCGGCTCATGCGATCCCGTCGTAGAGGTAGTCCGGGAACTTCACGGGCTTGACCGGCGGGATGCCGTCGAGGGGCACGAGGCCGCCGGCGAACCCGCTCCGCTGATTGGTGCCCACCTCGACGACGTGAGCCGTGACGTATTCCAGGGGCCCGGGCTGGTTCTCACCACCCATCATGTCCGACAGGTGCAGCTGGTCCAGCGCGACGACGGCGCAGGGGTGGCAGCAGTGCGCGCTGATGACGCTGTCGTCGTGGGCGCGGCGGATCTCGTGGGTGACGGCGAGCTGGGTGATCTGGCCGGGGCGGGTGTTCAGGGGCTTGGTCATGGGGTGAGCGTGGGCGCCCCGGTGCTGTTCCGGGGCGGCCTTCCCGGTTCTGTGGACAAGCCGACCAGGTGTGAACACCGCCGGGCGCCGCTGGGGTGGTGAGTGCCTGGGGAGCCGCGAGGCGGGACGCCCGGGCTCGATGCCCGGTCGTTCCGCGCCCCCGCCGGATCGGCGGCAGGCGCCCGGCCTGGGTGACCGGGCGCCTGCCGTGCGCTCACCGCTGGTGCTGGCGCTGCCGCTCCTCCCACCGCTCGGCGTAGGTGTCGCGGGACTCGATCTCGTCCATCGTGAGAGCGGGCCAGAGGGCGGCGGCGAGGCGGGCGACCGTATTGGTGACGTGGACCAGCCGGTGCAGGGCCTCCGGGTCGTGCAGGAACAGCCGCACCCCGCCAAATCCGACGATGACGTTGCCGTGCCCGTCGGTGTGGTCATTGGCGACCGTGCCCTTGCGGCTGGCGGCCTCCTGGTGACCCTGGAGACGCACGACCAGGGACACCTCCTGCGTGTTGGTCACGAAGTCGTCGGGCAGGCGGAAGGTCTGCCGCCCGGCGAAGGCGGCGCGGCCGAACTGCTCGGCCTCCTTGACGCTGGCGGCGAAGGCGTCCACGGCGGCCAGGTCGAGGAAGTAGATGAGCACCCCGCCGATGCGGGCCTGGATGTGCTCGGCGCTGTACTGCGCCCGGTGGCCGGTCTCGATGGGTACGGCCCCGGCGAGGTGGACGGTGGCCTTCACGAACTGGTGCCCGTTGCTCTGGCTGCTGGTCATGGCTGACTCCCCTGCTTCCGCCAGACGACGGGAGGGGATGCGCTCGGGTCTCTGTCTGACCCATTCCCCTGGCCCGTCCGGCAAAGAGCTCTGCTCAGGGAGCTGGAGCGGAGGAGCGGAGGATCGGAGCGCTCACGATGCTTTGACAGCGAAGCGCCCGCAGGGTCAAAGGATCATGAGCGTGGAGGGCCGTAGCGGGGCGCGGAAGGTCCCTACGCTGAGCTGCCGGACGGGTCGGGGGTGCAGTTCGGTGGCAGTCCGGCGAAGCCGGTCCCTGATGACGGCGGAGCCGACACCGCGCAGCGGGCCCTCCGGGCTGGTCTCGTTCTTGCCCTGCGACGACGGCGGCCGCCGTCGCCTCGTGGGAGGGACGGCGGCCGCGGTGTCTTGCGGGGGGCTACAGGGCCGGGGGCCGGCCACGGGGCAGGGTGCCGGTTGGTACCGGAGTCCACTGCTCGCCGTTGTTGTACTGCTCTTCGAGTTCGGCCACGCGGCGCATCACGGCATCGTTGATGAAGTCCGAC
>Ga0210040_10000620_pt1 | contig 58222 bp, 81 predicted proteins | sample CryGeyCG12114_NA_FD_185462 | JGI IMG/M metagenome (GOLD analysis project Ga0210040, IMG submission 185462) | Groundwater microbial communities from aquifer - Crystal Geyser CG19_WC_8/21/14_NA (SPAdes) (version 2) | ecosystem: Environmental > Aquatic > Deep subsurface > Groundwater | place: USA...
CGTTCGCTCCGATGAACGTCCACTTGGCCGGTGACCAGTGGGGGAGGTGGATACGGGGCAGTTTCAAGACGTGTCCTCTCGGTCACAAACCAGGCAACCGTGTCTCCGAGGCACGCTTGACAGTTTGAGTATCAAACTGGCCCTGCAGAGTAGGCCCGGGAACCTTTGGTCGCAGGTCCCCGGGCCGTCTCTCAACTACCGGTGGACCCGAACCCGCCGTCCCCACGTCCGTCTCGGGACACCAGCTCGGTGGGGTCCAGGACACGGACCACGGGAGCGGTGACGATGGGGTGCAGGATCAGCTGAGCGAGGCGCTCCCCGGCTGCCACCTTGACCGGGGTCCGGCTGAGGTTCCAGATCCCGGTGTAGATGGGCCCGACGTACCCGTTGTCGATCACGGCCTCGTTGACCAGCAGCCCTCGCTTGCGCAGGGTGGAGGACCGCCCGGTGATCCTGGCCCAGTACCCGTCGGGCAGCTGCAGCCGCATCCCGCAGTCGACGTCCCGGAACTCCGAGGGCCAGATGACCACCGACTCCGAGACGTACAGGTCGTACCCGGCGTCCCCGAGGTGGTTCCGGGTGGGCATCCGTGCCTCGGGGCTGGTCAGCGCGATCAGCAGCTGCTGGTCGTGCTGGCGGTCGGGCCAGGCGTGGTTCCGGCTGGCGGTCATGCGACGAACCTCTGCTCGGTCCACCGCTCCACGACCGGGCCGACGAAGTCCTCCACCTTGTCGAGCTGGCTCTCCCGCAGGATGGAGATCACAGCTTCGGGCTCGCGCTCCTTGTGCCCGGGCAGGTACCGCCTGACCCGGACTTCCCGGTAGGAGTACCCGGCGGTGATGATCGCCCCGTCTTCGCTCCGGAGCCAGCCGTCCTGCCACGCCTTGTGATACCCGTAGTGCTCCAAGGTCTGGTGCAGGTCCTTGAACACGTCCGCCACCAGGGTGCCGTCCCCCAGCTGGGTGCCTTGCGGGGCGAACCCGCCACCGCCGACCCGCTTGTCCATCCGGTTGCTCACTTCGTCCATCTCAGTCCTTCCACGGTCCTGTTGCGGGATACTTGTACTTGGTCAGGTCTTCGTTCCGACGGCGGCCAGGCTTCCAGTTCTGGAGGGCCTGCTCCAGTCGGTCGGTGGTGCCCTTGTACCCGGGGTCGTCGTGCACCCAGAGCTTGTCATCAGCCATCAGAACGCTCCCCGATGTTGCCGGTGTTGTTGGGCAGGGCCACTGCCTGGGCAAACATCGCCCGGCACATCAGGTGCGCCAGGTGGTCGTCCGAGGTGTCGCCTGCGAGGTACGCGTAGGCGTGCACCAGCAGGTGGTTCAGGTGGTCCTGGATGGGGATGCCGCGCCAGTTCCCGGGGCCGTACTTGTCCGCCCCTTCAGCCAGCACCCGGGTCATCTCGAACATGGCTCGGGCGTCGACGAGGTCCATCCGGTACGGGACGTTGGACTGCTTCGCCCCAGCCTCGTTCTCGACTGTCTCGACGTCCGGCCCGACACCGGCGATGCCCACCTGGGCGGTGTTCGCCACGAACTCGTTTTGGCGCTTCTCACCGGCGGACCAGGTGCGGTAATCCGGGTGATCCCGAGGCGGGATACTGCCCCGGGAGTCGTGCCCGTCGTGGTAGTCATACAGCATCCCGGCTGCCTGTCGGGCCCGGAACACCCGCCAGAACTCGGGGCAGTGGTCCAAGTGTTGGGTGTCGGCGGGGGCCATGCAACCGAAGCAGTGCCCGGTCAGCTGGTCCCTCTCGACCTGGAACTCGGGGGTGGGTCCGGCGGTGGCCATCAGTTCTTCCTCCAGTCCTGCAGGCGCGGGCCGGTGCCGTACCAGTTGACCTCGGTTTCGAACTCGGCCTCGAGTCCGTGGATCCAGTCCCGCCCGGCGGGGGTGAGCACCTTGATGTCGGAGTCCCCGATCTGCTCGACGTATTCGGGGATCTGGTCCAGCATGGAGCAGGCGAGCCTGACGTTGGGGGCGTTCGCTGTCAGGGCAGCCCGGACGACGGTCTCGTCCCAGGTCCCGACCCGCCGGGGCTTCCTGGTCACGGTGGTGAGTTCGACGTCCAGCCCGAGATCAGCCCAGGTCGTCTCGCCGTGCAGCGGGCCGCTGTTGCCCGCCACCCGAATCGGGTAGGGCCGGACCACGACGTGGACGACGGTCCGCTGGCCCAGGGTCCCCCAGGGGTTGATCCCGGCCATGGCGAGGAAGTCCACGGCGCGGGTGTTGGACGAGGTGCACTGGGGGTAGAACCCGGCGGTGAGGCCGAGCCCGTAACCCTGGGTGCCTTCCAGCACGACTGAGTTCCCGAAATCCCGAGCCATCCGGTTGAGGTTCTCGCAAACCTCCAGGCCGCGCTTCACCCGGATCCCGTAGTGATCGAACGTCACCTGATCGTCTCCCACCCGGCGAGCGATGCGCATGATCCGGTCGGCGCGGGCTGCCCCGATACCCTTCCCGGTGGACCCGATCCGGCCGACCATCCCGCCCTCGGTGGCCTTGTGGGCGTCGGTGATGAGGGTCGCCTCGTCCGAGACGTACAGCCGGTCCCGGATCGGGATCCCGGCGTCTTCCAGCTGGGTGATCTCGTCCAACAGGACTGGGAAGTCGATCTCGGACCCGTCGGCGATCACCCCGGTGACTTGGTCGTCCACGACCATCCCGACGGGGATCTGGCGCAGGGCCCACAGTCGGCCCAGCTTGTCCACGGCGGAGTGCCCGGCGTTGGGCCCGCCGATCCGCACCACGGTGACGTCCCGTCCGGACGCCCATTCGTCGTTGCAGATCGCGGCGGTCACCGCGCCTTTCGCTTCGCTTCCGAACTGTCCACCAACAACGACCTGAAGGGTCACTGTCCCCATCCCATCTTCTCGGCTCCTGCGTAGTGCCAGAGGTGGAGTTGTGCGTCTCTGGCGTGGTCTGCCTCGGCTGGCAGTAGTGCGATCTTCCGGGCCTGCAGCTGCGCCCGGAGGCTCTTCTTGGTGTCCGCTCCGTACATTGCTAGTCTAGCACGGTAGCGGCCCTGCTTGTCGGCCTCCAGCCCGGCCACTCGGACCAGGTAGCGCAGGACCCCGATCAGCTGGACGGTCGGGAACTCGCTCCCGATCTGCTCCTTGGCCTTGTCGGCGTAGAGGTTGAACTTCTCGATGACTAGGGCTTCCAGCTCGCCGGACAGCAGCCAGCCCGCCACGTAGTCGGCGCATTCGTCGGGGGTGGCCTCCCAAGCTTTGATGCAGGCGAACTGGCCGTTGGTCCCGGTGATCCCGAGTGCCATCCCGCAGTGGACGTCGCCGGGGTCGATGGCGATCACCGCCATCCCGGCGGTGGACTTCTCCTCGCCGGTGGCCAGGTCCACCGCCACGGGCTTCCCCGGGGTCTGCAGTGGCGGTGCCGCCACCCCGACCAGTCTGTTTTTGTCCAGTTTCGGCATGTTCCCTCCTCAGTCCATCCACAAGCCGTGGTCGATCTTCATCTCGATGCCGAATGTCTCGGTGGCCCGCTCCGCTCCGGCCTCCGCGATCTGCCTGCACAGCTCCGGCCCCAGCTCCTCGGGCAGGTACAGGACCGCGCTGTCGTGCACTGTCATGACCAGTCCATCGTATGGCCGGGTCACTTCCTCTACCTCGGCGAGCCACTGGACGACGAAGTCCGAGAGGCTGGCCTGGACGGTCCGGTTCCAGGCGGCGGATGGGTAGTCCCGGGGGCCGTTCAGCCAGGACTTCCGGCCGCTGACCAGCTCGACGTACCGGTGCTGGGTGGCGAAGTCCATCGACTGGTAGTAGGCCCGCTTGAACTCGGGGTAGGCGCGTCGCCAGGCGTGGATCGCCTCTTCGCACTGGGCCAGCGGCCAGTCCACGTTCGCGTATTTCTTCAGGGCGGCCCGGAACGCTTTCGCCCCGATCAGGAAGATGGATCCGAAGGTGAGCCGCTTGGCGATGTCCCGGTAGCTCTTGAACTCCGGCTTCGGTGTGTTCTCCGGGGTCATCCCGAACACGGCTTCGGTGGTGATCGAGTGCAGGTCGGCTCCGGTGAGCAGCATCTCCCGCATCCGGGTGCAGCCCGAGAGCTGGGTAGCTACCCGTAGCTCGGCCTGGGACAGGTCCAGGTTGTAGGCACGGTAGCCTTCTCTCGCCGCCGGGCCTTCGAAGAACAGCTCCCGTACGTGCGGCACCCCGTCCAGCCCGAGTGCCTTGTCCATCTTCGGGATGGCCTGCAGTTGGACCCGTCCTACCGAGAGTCGCCCGCTCCTGACGGTGGCCAGCTTGAAGTCGGTCCGCAGGGCCCCGTCCTGCCCGGTCAGGTTGGCGTACCCCTCGTAGTACATCGAGTTGGCCTGGCCGAGCTGGACCATCCTCCGCCACTGCTCGGCCCCGGGGATCCCGGCCGCCACCCAGTCGCGGGTCTGGACGATGTCTACCGGTTTGGTGTACTCGGCTTTCTGCTCGTCGTACACCGGCTGGGCACCGTTGGCGTAGAACCAGTCCTGGGCCGCAGCAGCGGTCGGCTCGGTCCCCCACATCTCCCGCAGTCTCGCCATCGGCTCCTGCCGGGCCGTCTCCACCTCCCGTGCGGCCTCCCGTGACCTGCGGACGTCGTAGGGCATCCCGCGCTTCTCCACCCGGTACAGCGTTCGCTCCAGCCGGTGGGCGATCTCGATGCCTTCCTTCTCGGCCCGGTTCAGCCCGCGCCCCCGGAGGTTGCCTTCGTCGTTCCGTCCCTGGATGGCCTTCCGCTGGTGCTCCCCGAGCCGCAGGGTCTGCTCGGCGTCCTTGGCCGCGTAGGGGCTCATGACGTGCCACGGGACGAGGTCGTACCGCTTGCCGTTCTTGCCGCCTTTCAGGTATGGCCCGAGTGCGGCCTGCTCGTCGCGCTCGTCCTCCCCGTACAGCCGCTCCATGGTCGGTTTCAGCTGGGCACCTTCGCCGGGCCACAGGGGGCCGCAGGCGAGCATGGTGTCCCACCGGAAGGCGTGCTCCAGGTCCAGCCCGGGCCAGTGCCGGGTCCCGTTCCGCAGGTGGTGCAGGTCGAACTTCGCGTTGTGGAATTCCAGCCATTGGCTGGCGAGCCAGTGCAGCAGCTCCCACCACTCGTCTTCACCCAGGTTCGGGTCGTCTTCCAGGTCGGCCATGTCCGCCATAGAGAACAGGTCCAGCGCTCCCTGGCCTGCCCGCTTGGTGTCTTTCGCGCCGATGACCTTCCCGCCCAGCCCGATGCCCTTGTCGGCGTACCGCTCCTGGTCGAACGGGTAGGCCCGCTTCTGGATCTTCCCGTCCCGGTCGCGCCAGGCGACGCTCACCACACTGACCGTCGCCCCGTCGTCCACGTTGAACCCGGTCGTCTCGGTGTCGCAGGCGACGTATGTCCCGGCGGGGAGGTCTTCGGGGAGTCCGAGGAGTGGGGTGGGCCGCCTGGTGCCGACCACCGGCTCCGAGGCCGGGGGAGGGCCGTCCGTGGCGACGGCGGGGCGTTCTCGCAGTCTAGGCATCTTCGAGTTCCTCCTCCAGTTCCATCACGCGCTGCTGGATCTCGGCCAGTTCGTTGTCCCGGCGTTCCGTCAGTTCGTGCGCGACGGCCTCCCACGCTCGGGCTTTCGCCAGTCGGGCCTCGGCCTGCGGGATGGTGAAGGCCCGTAGCCGGGCGATCTCTCGCATCAGTCGGTTTTGGTTCTGTAACCGCCGCTTGGCGGCTTCGCGCTCGGCCTTCGTGAAGGGCTGTTCGTCCATCGTCGTCTCCTGTATCCATGTATCCAGCGTCCCCGGTGTGAGACTCTCACCGTAGCGTAACACGACGCGACGAGGGGGTATTTACTTACTTCTTGTCGTCGTCTCGACGCGAACGCGAGTCATGAAGCGTACGGACGAGCGGATACACGGATACATATATATATTTTGAAAAATGAAGAAAAGTTTTCCTTCCCGTCGTTCCGCCGTTCTCCGGGACTGTCCTCCTGACAAAGGCCGTATCCGACGGGCTGGATACGCCCGTGGAGACACGGGCCTCTCTCGGATACAGCCAGCTTGTCCCGGTCACGAAATCGCCCTGGTGCGCTTGTCCCGCTTGCACAGCGGGCGGCCCGTATCCACGGCGGGCCGCCCTGCTCGATGGGTACACCCTAGCCCTCCAGCAGCTTTGTCCCGATGTCACTGGGCAGCCGGTGGTATCTGGGCTTCTCATCCCGGGCGGGCTCTCCGGCGGCCTGGTAGCCGATTGCCGCGACCCGTACCCGCTTGCCGCCACCGTGCACGCCCAGGGCCTGCAGCTGGTCCCGCAGGGCAGACGCTGTCTCGGTCCGCTCGACCACCCGGCCGCCCTGCACCTTCCGCCACCACTCGGCGCACAGCGGGGTGTTCACCCAGACCTCGGGCTCGCCCCCGGGACCCTCCCGCACCAGCACCGGCGTGGGCAGCTTGTACAGGTTGTCGCGGGTCGGCTGGTTCACCAGCCCGCAGTACCGGAGCAGGCCCGGGATCACCTTCAGGGTGAGGGCGTTCTCGTTGCCGGTGTCTTCCACGCCGTTTTCGTCCAGCCAGTGCCCGACCTGGTCGTCGAACCCGCCGTCGTCGGTCAGCCGGTCCAGCAGCCGGGCCCCAGCGCGGAGGATCGCGACCGAGTCCCCGATCCGTCGGCCACTACCGCCACGGAGGGACCGGACATCGCTGGCGAACTCGGCGGTGTACCGGAGCGCCATTTGGACGAGGGTGCCCGCATACTCGGTGAGGTCGGGGTGCAGCTGGCGGAACTCCAAGATGTCGTCCCACTGGGACTGACCCTTCCGGCCAGGCTTGACGCTGGTCCGGCCGGTGGGCGACTGGACCGCCAGGTGGACCGCCCGGTCCCGCAGTGCTTTCTGGTCCTTGAACCCGAGGGCCTCGCCGGTGATCACCACCGGTGAGATCAGCCGAGCGTTCTGGTTGTGCGCCAGGTCGTCGCTCTTCTTGGTCATCGCACCCTCGGCGGTGGCCGCCCGCAGCACCTCCTCCAGGTTGCTCACCGAGTCCGGGTCGTCCAGCCAGATGATCCCGTTCCGGTTCACTGTCAGGGCGTCCCGGAAGCTGGCCTTCGTGTACGTCGACTGCTCCCCGGCCCACCCCGACAGTCGGACCAGCATGCCGAACATCCCGGTGGTCTTCCCGGATTCGGACGGTGCCTCGATAGCCATCAGCGGGAACAGGCTCGAGTGTTGCATCGCGACGTGCTTCAGCAGGGTCGCTGCCCACCAGGCTCCGAACACGGCGGCCTCGTCGCCGTAGTGGAACGTCAGGATCTCGTTCAGCACCTCCCGGACCTCGGCCTCGGTGTGCTCGAACCCGTAGTGGTAGAGCACCTCCCGGTTCTCCATGATGGCCTTCGACGGGCGGTGGGCACCGAACGGCTCGCACCCGTCGGCGGTGATCTGGCCGGAGGTGGTGAGGAACGCGCGGGCGGCCTTCGACCAGCCCAGGTGGTCCACGACGGTGAACTCGGCGGGGCCCTGCGCCTCCAGGTAACGGAGCAGCCGCTCAGAGGTTCCGAGACGGATGACCGGCGCGCTGGGCTCGGCCAGCGTGACCCTCTGCTGGGCCAGCCACGACACCAGCTGCTTCCGGTCCGCCAGCACCTTCGCCGGGAGGATCAGTTCACGCTCCACCCCGTCCCGGCCCCGGATCAGGTTGACCAGGTAGTACCGGTCGCCGGAGTCGTCGGAGGTGACCCCGAGCGCCTCCAGGTCGAAGTCCGCCCAGGCGTGCGGGGTCCGGATGGTCTTGTCGCCCTGCTTGGAGTTGATCTCCATGATCAAGGTACCGATCCGGCGACCGTCCCGGCGTGCGCCGACGAGCCCGCCACTGTCCATCCCGAGTGCTGCGGCCTCCTCCGCCAGGCCGTCGTCGTCGCCGGGGTCGTCCAGTCCGGGTGAGGGTGCCGGGCGCAGCCTGGTGACGGTGGCCTTCGGCTTCGCTTGCTCCGAGTCCCAGACCGACTTGGCGGTCTTCTTCACCTCGGCTTCGTCCATCGGGCTCGGGATCCCGTTATTGATCATGGTCACGGTGGACAGGTACCGGTCGTACCAGTCGTGGTCTTTCGCTAGGAACCCGCAGACCTTGGTCAGCCAGGAGTTCCGGTTGCCCTCGGTCGGGAGGCTCGCCATCAGGTCGTTGTATCGGCTGGCGTCCGGGTTGGTAGTCGTCTCGGTGACCTCGTCGCCGGTGCCGACCACCAGGTCCAGCAGCCACTCGGGGGCCTGCCCGATCGCCACCGGCGGGGTCCCGATGACCTGTCGGCCCTCCTGGGACTCCGGTGCCACGATCAGCCCGCCGTGTCCCCGGGTGTCGATCCCGGGCAGGACGGCGGCCCGGGTCTTCACCTTGTCCCGGCCCCGGCGCTGCAGTTCGGTCATCGGCGGGTACGCGTAGAGGATGTGGCGGCCACCGCTGGGGGTGCCGACGTGCAGCCCGTCGCCCCAGTCCTGGTCGTGCTCGGCCCCCAGCTGGACGAACGAGTCGGTCCCGCCGGACTTGGGGTCCACGTCGAACGCCCAGATCCCGGACTCGGGGCCGGTGAGGACCCCGACCAGGGAGGCTGGGAACTGACCGTCGGCGGACCACCACTGGTCCCACCGGGCGGGGTCGTCGCTGGCCTTGATCCGCCAGCCGGTGATCGCCGGGGTCTTGTCTCCGGGCTTCACCGGGAACACCTTCCAGCCGTATCGGCTGGCTACTTCCAGTGTTGCCCTGACTTCGGGCCGTGCTGTAGCGATGTCCATCTGTTGTTCCTCAGTCTTGGTCGAGGGATGGCGCGGCCCCCGAGGGGAGCTTTCGGCTGCTTCCTGTCAGCCTTGGCTCGTGGTCCCTCGGGGGCCGCGTTCCTACCCGCTCCGGTGCCGTTCCACGGGCTCCGGAGGGCGGTTCATCAGGACTCGGCCGGGGCCCAGTCCTCGTCCAGCTCGATGTACTCGTCGATGTTGTTGGACAGCTGTCCGGCCTTCGCTCCGGACTGGATCGGCTCCTGGGTGATGTACGCCTTCACGTGCTCCCCCATCATCTCGTCGGTGTCGCTGTCGAGCGTGAAGCCCATCGCGGTGTAGAAGTTCTTGACCCGGAACGCGGCGGCCTCGCTGAGCGAGATCCGGTCCCAGATCCGGCGGCGACCGTTCATCGGACCATCGGGGCCCTCGACGACCCGGAACTCCCAGGTCCAGTACGGGCCCTTCGCGCCCTTCCCGGCGACGTCGACGGAGTGGAGGCGGAGCACGTAGGTGCCCTCGGGGAGCGGAGCGGAGCCGCCGCCGACCTCGGCCTTCTCGGCAGCGGTCTGGACGTCCTGGGGGAGCTTGGGCATGGTGTCAGTCCTTCTTGATCTTGCCAGACGCCTTGGCGGCGACAGTGGCGGGGAGGGTGTTCTGGATGGGGTCGTTCTGCTCGTCGATCTCGCCCTCGACGTACCCGAGGACACGCGTGAAGCTGGGGTCGGCGAACCGGATCGGGGTGGCCCCGAACCGGTCCTTGCCCCGGTAGCGTGGGTTGGGCCGGGTGGCTCCGACGACGACCATCTCGCCGTCGCCTTCCTCCTGGCTCACGCGGATCACAACGTCCGCGCTGGCCCTGGCCTCGCTGCTCACCGCTGGGGTGAACACCGGGCCGTACATGACCTGGCCGGTGTCGTCGTCCACGTCCCGCCGCTCCAGGGCGGTGATCAGGAAGTGGCACTGCAGATCCCGGTACTGGTGGATCAGCGGGACCAGCTGGGACGACAGGGTGCCGTAGTCGCTCCGGTCGGTGAAGTACGGGTCGGCGCGGAAGTCCTTCCGCAGGTGGGCGGGCTTGGCCGAGTCCTTCTCGACCTCGGCCGCCACGATCTGCCGGAGGATCTTGTCGCCGATGGCGGAGCCGGAGTCCCAGACTACGGCGTACCAGGCGGTGGGGTCGGCGGCGAGGTCTTCGCGGAGCTTGTAGCCCAGCGCCTCGACGCCTGCCCGGGTGAGCAGGTCCTCCTGACCGGCGGGCGGCCAGACGGTGACCTGGCTGATGTCGATCCCGTTCCGCTTCAGCGCCTTCGCCTTCAGCCCGCCTTCGGCGGAGACGACGAGCACCCGGCCGTGGTTGGCGGCCTTCAGTGCGGCGGTGGTCTTGCCGACACCTTCCGGCCCGTACCACAGGACGTTCAGGAAGTCCTCGGCCTCGTCGAGCGTGCCGAAGTCCAGCAGCGCTCGCTTGGCCTCCCCGCCGGGGAGGCTGGCGTCGGGCTTGCCTTCGACGGCCTTCGGGTTGGTCCGGGTGGCGGCTGCCTTCCTGGGGGCCCGGCCTGCCTTCTTCGGTGGGGTCGTCGTCGCCTCGGGGGCGTCTCCGGCGGCCTCGGAGGCCCCGGCGGGCACCGGGGCACCCTCCGCATCCTCGACGGCGACGGAGAGGTCACCGTCGGGGAGGGTGATCGGGGCGGCGTTGATTCCGTTGCTCTTCTCCTCCTCGGTCACCGCCCCGATGGTGAGGTCGATCGCCGGGTCGGCACCGGCGAACGGTGCCTCCTCGACGGCGGGCGCTGCTGCGCCCTTGGGTGCTCTGGGCATGTCGTGCTCCTTCTGTTGGTCGGCTCCCGCGCCTGCTCCGGCCGGGGTGATCACCCTACCACCCGTGGGCGACAGGTTTGCTACTTGCTAGTTGGGCACCCTCCTCTCGAAAGCCTCTAGGGCGTCCCGGGTCTTACCGCCGCAGCGGTCCTTGACCTGGCCCGCTCGGGCGGCCCAGCGCCGGATCTGCTCGGCGGTCTTCTCCTCGCCGTCCTGGCAGTGGATACATCCACCTTCGAGGCAGGTGGCATCGGGGTCGGGCCAGCAGATCTTCACCGACGGTAGCCCTGAACGAACCCGAAGTCGGTCAGAGCCTGCTCCTCGTCCGCGCCCCGGATGATCTGGGCGTGGGGCTTGGAGAAGTCGCACCAGGTGCAACCGCCCATCGCCAGGTCCCGGGGTGCGCTGTACTCCACCCGCTCCGGGTCGTGCATGGCGTAGGCGGTCCGACTGGCGTTGGTCGCGGCGTCCACCAGCTGGCGGTCGGTGTAGATCAGGAAGTTGCGCTTGAACCGCTGGTCGTCGCTCATCGAGCCCTTGTTCCGCTTGGTCCGGGCCGAGTTGACGATGAAACCTTGGACGTTCAGCTTTGCCGCCCGCAGGGCCCAGGTGTACAGCGGGAACTGGGGCCGCCACATCAGCCGCTCGATCGGGGTGAAGTCGCTGGCGGTCTTGTGGTCCCAGGCCAGCACCTGCCCGGTCCGCCGGTTCTTCGTGACCATGTCGATCTTGACCTTTAGCGCGTACGCCCCGGGCTGGGTCGGGTCCGAGGGCAGGGGCAGCGGGATGGTCCGGTTGATCTCGGTCGCGAGAATGTCGTACTCACCGTCGTGCCCGTACAGCTCGGCGTACCCGTCGTACATCCAGGTGAGCAGGTCCATCTGCTCGTCGTCGAGGTCGCCGGTGACCATCGTGTCCATCACGGCGGCCTTGATCTGCACCGCGTGCTCGCTCGGGTTCTTCAGCTGGCGGCCCATCTCGTAGTGGGTCTGCAGCATGGCGTGCCAGACGGTGCCGCGTGCCAGGGCGGGGCTGCTGGCCTCGGTGTTCCACTTCTCCTTGTAGCCCCACCGCCACTTCGTGGGGCACTGCCAGAAGGCGTCCAGCTCGCTGTAGCTGACGTGGATCGGGGCGACGGTCACGGCTGCTCCTCCGGGGTGGCGGGGATCGAGACGAGGAGCCAGCGGCGGGCGAGCCCGCCACGGCACAGGTACATCTCGTGGGTGGTGGGGATGATCCAGACGTCGCCCCGGCGGCGGTTGGCGCGTGGGGGCTTGGCCGTGGTCACGAACACGACTGGCGGACGCTTCACTCGGTCGGCTCCTGGTTCTTGGTGAGGTTGGGACAGGCGGGGTGGTGGTCGCCGTCGGGCTTGCATCCGTACAGGCAGTCGCGCATCGCCTCGACGGGGGCGATGATCGTGTAACCGAGGCGCTCCAGCTCGATGATCGCGGCCTTCCGGGTCGCCATCTCCTCGAACTGGCGACGGACCTGGAGGACCTGGGTGACCCGCTCGTCGATGAACGACAGCTCGCCCTTGTCGGGGTCGTACTGGGCCTCCACGGTGTAGGGCTGGCGGAAGACTATCGGGTCGGTCGGCGGATTGCACGGGTCCTGCTCGTGCTCCCGGTCCAAACGGCCTGTCTTGGGGTTGTAGAACGGGTGCTCCGGGTCGCTCGTCGTGTCGCTCATGGCACGTCCACTACTCCTTCGAGGATGTCCGCCAGGGAGGCCCGGCGGAGTCTGCGGTCGATCGGGTCGGGCTCGGGCGGAGGGAACATCACCCAGGACTCGGCTTCACCGTCGAGCGGGCTCCCGTCCCCGCCGAAGATGGCCTCGTAGATCCCCATGGCTTCGCTCATCCGGGAGGTGAGCCAGCGGATCTCGCGCGGGGAGAGCAGGCCCGGCATCCCGGTCACCGAGACCCCGTCCGGGGCGACGTGGACCACGATCCCGGGGCCGGGTCGGGCGTCGGAGTGCCAGTGCCCGTGGGCGTCGTCGTCCTCCCGCCACCACCGAGGCTCGGGGCGGTTCCGGACCGTCATGTACGGCGGCCGGTTGTCGGGCAAGGTCACTGCTGCTCCCCGCTGTTGATGTACCGGGCGGCGACCCGGGTCGCGATGTACTCCTGCTTGGCGGCTTCAGACTCGATGTGCTGCCCGATCGCCTGCGGCGACTCCGGCGCGATCGGCCAGCTGCGGGCGACCAACTCGGTGACGGCCTCGACGTCCCCGGCTGCAGCGGCCTTCTTCAGCACGCCCTTCAGCTTGGCGTCGTGCCCGGGGCGGAAGAGCCCGCCACCGGTGATCAGGGCGCAGCCGCACTGACACGGGCGGCCCTGGCGCTTCTCTTTCGCCTCGCGCGGGGTCGTCGTGGCCCTCCGCTTACCTCCGGTGACCTCGGCGGACTCGCTCCGGGCTCCGGCGGCCTTGACCTGCCGAATCATCCGAGAGAGGGGCGTCTGACTGGAGGCGACGGCCTCGGCGTGCAGGGCGTCGGCGCACGCCTCCAGGTCGGTACAGACCCGGAACTCCGGGTCGTACCAGTCGGGGTGGATGAACTGGCGGCAGATCAGGCACCGGCGCTCGTCGTCGTGCCCGGGGCACTGGCAGAAGATGACCTGGCCGTGTACGCCGTTGATGACCCCACCCTTGCAGCGGGAGTGCAGCGCCACGGCTGCTTCGAGGTGGCTGGGGGAGGCCCCGGGCTGGTCGGCCGAGGCGCGGTTCCGGTGCTCCCCGGAGCAGAACCCGGACAGATACGGGGTCTTGGTGCCGTGGATCAGGGTGGCGGGCTTGACGCTGCGGTCGATCTTCGGCAGGTCCGGTCGGGGCGGCACGAACTCGACCTCGACCGGCTCGCCGCCGGTCGGGGAGTCGTAGACCCCGAGTGCGACGACCGGAGTCTCGGGGACGGTGATCCAGTCCTCGGCGGGCTCGATGTTCCCGTCGGTCAGCTCGACCATGGCTTCGCCGTCGGCGTCGGTTAACTCGTCGACGATCGTCGGGTGGTAGTCCTCGGCGGGGCCGGTGATGACCGGGGTCCCGGCCGCCAGGAGCTGCGCCCTGGCGGCCTTCGTCAGCTTCGGCATGGCGGCTCAGACCTCGGTCTCAGCGTCGGCCATCGCCTGAACGTCGTCCAGCGGGCGCTCCACGGTCTTGATCTCGCCGTTCTTGCTGGCGTACTGGAAGACCGCCACGCCCTTGTCCTCATAGACCGCGATCATCTCGCCGGTGTAGTTCCAGCGGCCGACCTTGATCAGCTTGCGGGTCCCGACCTGCGGACCCCGGGCCTCCTCCACGATCTGGTCGTTGGCCTCCTGGACCTTCGCCTTCGTGGCGTTGGCGTAGCGGGCCTCCGCCACCCGGAGCGCCTTGACCCAGTCCATCGCGGGGGTGGTGAACTGGCTGGCCAGGGTGACCGCCGACGAGGTGGCGATGTCGTTGCCCTTGACGATCGTGATGTCGGTGCCGGTGACGTGGGCCCGGGTGAAGATGCCCTTCAGTCGGGCGTCGTGTCCCATCCGGAACCGGGACTTGCTGCCCAGCAGCTCGGTGCAGCCGCAGGGGCAGACCTTGGTGGTGGTGGGGGCGTCTCCGTCCTGCGCCGGTGCGTGGACCAGCGGGGTCCAGTCCAGGATCACGGTGTCGGGGGCCCCGGCCTGGCGGAACTTCTCGGCGCTGGGGCTGCTGTCGCTGCGCGGGTCGTACTTGGCGGGGCTGAACTTGGCCACGGGAGGCTCCTTGGGGTGTCGGGCCGCGCCGGTTGCTCCCGGTGCGTCTAGGACAAGTAAACCACAGCCCGTGTCACCTGCGCAAACCGGGGCTGCCCGGGGCCCGTCGGGGACCCTGCGGCTGGCGCAAGCCTCCGTGATACCGTGGTTGCTATGACCGCACCCACCGCCACCGAGACACCGCCCGTCGTCCCCCGAGTCACCAACCAGGAGCTGGGCGAGCTGATCGGCCTGTCCCACTCCTCCGTCTCCCGCCTGCGCTCGGGAGAACGCGGCACCTCGACTACCGTCATGCTGCGGGTCGAGGAGGCGCTCGGCTGGGACCTGCACGACCAGATCAAGAGCCGCGACGACGGAACCTACGCCAGCAAGCTCGAAGGGCTGGCGACCGACTGGAAGTCCGGCCGCCTGACCGTCAAGCGCAAGCGTCGCTGACCGGTGCCCCGCCTACCCGGTAGGAACGCCCTCGGGGCACCGGTCAGACCGCCACTCCGGCCGTTCCAGGCGGACGGCGTCGAGTTCCTACGTGCCAACCCGCACGCGTTCCTCGCCGACGAGCCTGGGCTCGGGAAGTCGCGCCAGCTGCTGGAGGCGGCGAAGGAGCCGTGTCTGGTCGTCGCCCCGGCGATGGTCATCGACTCCGGTACCTGGGCGACCGAGGTCGGGAAGTGGGCCCCCGGGCTGGACGTCACCGTGACCGCGTACTCGAGGCTCAACCAGCGGGTCCCGAAGACCATCGGCAAACCGCCGATCGAGGTGCTGACCAAGGCTGGCCAGCGGATCCTCGTCATGTCCGACAAGCTCCCGGTCGACCTAGACCGCGACTGGGGCTCGGTGGTGTTCGACGAGGCGCACTACCTGAAGGGCCGCAACACCGTCTGGACCTCCACCGCGCGCCAGCTGGCGGCCCGCTCCGACCAGGTCCACCTGGCCTCGGGCACGCCCATGCCGAACTGGGCGCACGAACTCTTCGTCGGGCTGCAGCTGATGTACCCGGAGAAGGCGCGGCCGGGCGGCGAGCTGGGGTCGTACTGGCGCTGGGCAGCGGCCTGGTTCGACACCTCCCCGACCAGGTTCAGTGGCGGCAACCCGGCGGTCGGCAACATGCTGGGCTGCGACGAGTCGTGCCAGGCGAGGTCGCCGGTCCACCCGTGCGAGCACTACCAGGCGTTCGCCGACGCGAACCTGGGGACCCGGTTCCTCCAGCGCTACCGGGACGACGTGCTGACCGATCTACCGCCACTGACGGAGCAGGAGGTCCTGACCCCGATGGCCCCGTCCCAGGCGAAGGTCTACCGGGCGCTGAAGAAGGACTTCGTCGCCTGGACCGAGTCGGGCACCGAGGTCGTCGCCTGGTCCGACGCTGCGCTGAACGTCAAGCTGGCGAAGTGCTGCACGGGTCTGCCGGTGCTCACCGGCGAGCGAGGATCTGGCAAGCTGGACCAGCTGGCGGCGGACCTGGAGGGTCGGGCTCGGCCGACGCTGGTCCTGGGCCACTTCAAGGACACGCTGCAGGCATGCGCGGAGGTATCTCGGAGGGCCGGGGCGACCACGGCGGTCATCGATGGCACGACGAGCCGGGTCGCGCGCCGGAAGGCCGTCCAGGCGTTCCAGGCGGGCTCGTTGGACGTGATCGTCGGCAGCCTGCCTGTGGTGGCCGAGGGCCTGACCCTGACGGCGGCCGACATGTGCATCTTCGTCGAGAAGAGCTACCGCCCGTCGACCAACCAGCAGGCGATGCGCCGGATCCACCGAATCGGACAGGACCGGCCGGTGACGGTCCGGGACTACGTCACGCCGGGCACGGTCGACGAGCGGGTACGCGAACTGCTCGCCACCAAGAGTGACGAGCAGATCCGCGTGCTGTCGGCCGCCCAGTGGCGGGCCCTGGCCTAGGGCTTTAGAACCCGGAGGCACTCGCCGGAGATCGCGACCTCGGCCCGGTCGCCGTAAAGGGTCGTGTCGAACCGGACGACGACCCGGGTTCGGTTAACCCGGGCAACGACGCCGGTTCGACCGCAGTCGCCCTTGGTCGCTCCCTCGCCGTAGGCGACGACCCGGACGGGGTCGCCCTCCACGAGCTGGACGGGACGGGCGTTCCACGAGGCGCGGGCGGTGGTGGTCATGGTCAGTTCCCCTCGGCGGTGGTGAAGGTGCGGGTCGCCTTGATGCGGGCGTCGATCCGGGCGTCGCACTCCTTGTCGGCCCGGCGGTGGGCGGCCTTGATGTGCAGGCCGACCGAGACTCCGTAGTGCTTGCTGGCGCGCGGGGCCTCCCAGCCGCAGGTGCAGAACCGGCCGTTGTAGTTGGGGGCCTGGAGGGCTCCGCTGCGGTGGCGGTCGGTCTCAGCCCACTTGACCTGCAGCTCCTCCTTGACGATGGCGCGGAGGGCGGCCTGGCGGTCGGCGGGGACGTCGGTGTTCGGGATCTCTGCGGTGGCCATAGGGAAAGTAAACCACGGGTTTGCGCAGAACGCAAACCGGGGGCGTGTCGGACAGGGGGCGACCCGCCACGGGGAGGTCCTCGGGAGAGATCGGGGGAGCAACCCGACTGTCCCTACCTTCGACCCGTGACGGGTCGCCTTCTGGAGCAGGAGCCGACCCACCCAGACCCCGATGGTATCACGGGCGGGTCGGACTCCTGCCGTTCGAGGGGCGGGACCCGGAGGCCCCGCCCGGTGTCACCAGTCGGTCTTGCCAGCGCAAATCGGGCCGAGGCCGCGTGCCCGGCTGTCCTCGTCGGTCAGCTCCAGGTGGCACCGGCCGCAGCGCCCGATCTTGGTGCCGTAAAGCGCGGCGGCCGACTTCGGGTCCGCCTGGATCGCCAGCAGCGCCTCGTTCAGCTTGCCGGTGTAGGGGTGCCGGGCCGGTCCCGCCTGGACGAAGATCCGGCCGGTTCGGCTGACCTCGTAGAAGTGGACGGTGCCTTCGGCGTCGGCGAACGCGTAGTGCCCGGCGCGGATGCCGTGCTCCGGGGCCTTGGTGGACTTCCGGGGACGAGCCTTCAGGATCTCGATGGCCTCGCTGGCGTTGGCGAAGCTGATGGCCTCGACGTCGATCGCCGCGTAGTCCGCGTCAGTGGGCTCCTCGCGGGTCGCCAGCAGGTCCCGCAGGAACGCCTTCTGACCCTCGGTGGCGGGGCGGATGTACCGGGGCTCGACCGGCGCGGTCACGGCGAACTCCGGCTGGCTGCGGTTCTCGAACTGCACCTTCCGCTCGCCCCGGGACACGGCCAGCTTCGCCCGGTCGATCAGCTCGCTGGCGTGCTTCTTGCTGGTCGGGTTCGGGATGTCCTCGCCGAGGGTCCAGCCCAGCTTGCCGACCAGGCTGGCGAGGTAGCCGAGCTGCGGCTGGGTGGGAGCCTCGATGACCTTCGAGTGGTTGCTGGCACCGGTGCCAGGGGTGCGGACCCGGGCCGGGGCGTCGGCCTCGGGGGTGGCGGTGGCGGTGTGGGTCTGGGCCAGGGCCCGCTCCAGCATGGCGTCCAGGGCCGCGTCGGGCTCGCCGATCTCGTCCCGGTACGCCTTGCCCTCGCGGAGGAGGTTGATCTGGAAGGTGTCGAGTGCCATGTCGGGCTCCTTGTGTCTGGACCGGGGGCTCAGTTCCGGTGCTAGGACAAGTAAACCACAGGGTTTGCGCGGGACGCAAATCAGATGTTGGGGGCGTGCTCCTCGGGCTCCCGGTGCGCCTCGCGCTGGGCGAACACCAGCGTCTTCAGCTGGTACACCCCAGAAGCGAAGACCCCGAGGAAGACCACGACCCGGAACGTGTCGCGGCCGGGCCACTCGACCCCGCCCAGGGTCACCAGCGCATTCAGCAGGACCGCCACCAACGTCCCGTTCAGCACCATCAGCGCCCGGCCCGGAGCGGTGGTCGTCCAGGCCGACCTCGACGCGTACAGGATCAGGAACGCCAGGAACGGGACCACTGTCACCGCGTAAAGCCAGAACACCGGGTTGTGCAGGAAATGGACCATCACGACTTGTCTCCCCGTAGTTGCATAGACGCCAGGAGGGCGGCCCCGAAGTGGTTGTTGTCGCGGATATGCTCGGCCTCCCGGGCGACCGCCCGAGTCTCGACCCCCAGCGCCTCTACCTGCTTCTTCAAGGCGTCCGTCCGCCTGCCCAGCGCCCGAGTCTCCGGGTCTGGCGCGTGCACCACCGTCGGCCGCTCCTTGTTGAACGGCCAGACTGCCATCGTCATCTCTCCCTGTCCTGCCGGAGTCTCGGGGGCGGTACTGGTCGCAGCGGCTCCATGCCCGCAGCATGACGACCCGCTACCTGGATCTCCTGCATAGCGTACAGGGTAGCCTGGTTGGCCACCTTCACGTCAGACATCTGATCTACCAGCGAACCGACCGCATCCGCCAGCCCGTTCAGCGTCTCACGTAGCTCCTTGTTATCCGCGTCCTTGGCGTCCAGCTGCTTCCAGAGTCGGACCACCGTCGCCCGGGGGAAGATCCAGCCGAACAGGACGGCGAGGACCGCCAGGGTGAGGATCCCGGGTACACCGATGGTGGCCAGTTCGATCGGGTTCACCCCGAGGATCGAAGGGAGAGGCCCTTCACCCACGGTGCTTGCCACGGGGGACGCGGGTCCTCTTCACGTACCCGGCGACGAAGGCCGCCACGGTGACGACAGCGGCGGCGACGTACGGCGGCAGCTCCACCCCGGCCAGGTCAGCGACGAAGACCAGCACGGTCGCGGCCGAACCGCCCACCCCAGCGGCGGTCACCTTCGGGTCGATCTCGGTCGCAGGCAGGGTGACCAGCGGACCCTTCGACGGCTCGATCATCACGGTGCTCCAGACACGGCAGAGGGCGGGTACGCTTTGCAGTGTACCCGCCCCCGTGGGGCCGCGACGGACCTCACATGTCAAGCGGGTAGCTTGACCGTGATCCCATCCTTGTCGCTGAACGTGATCGAACCGCCACGCTGGAAGATCTGCAGGATCGAGCCGTCCACCTGCACGACCTCGCCGGTGGTCGGGTAGCCCAGCTTCGAGCGCTCCCAGCCGAGGCTGGCCCACTTATCCCGGATCAGGCCGTGGACCTCGTGCGCGCCGGTCGCCGGGTGCCAGTAGATCGACCACCCGTTCTCGAAGTGGTTGAACCGGCCGATCCCGTCGCCCGTGTCGCCCCGCTCGTCGGTCGTCGGGTAACCCGACGGGCCCCACTCAGCGTCCAGGCCCCACCAGTGCACCCGGATGTCGCCCTCGACCGCGTGGGCGGTGCCCTTGTCCACGTTCGGGTGCCAGTAGATCGCGCCCCGCTGAAACTCCTGCCAGCGACCGCCACGGGCGGCGTCCGCCTCCGGACCCAGCGGTTGGCCGTAGCGCTGGACGCCCCCGAGGCGGTTGTACGCGGCGAGGATCGCCCCGCCCACCGGGAACTTCAGCGGAGAGCCCGGGGAGGGCACGGGAGGCGGCACGGCGACCACGTTCCCGAACGCCTGGACGTCGGCCCGGCGACGGTCCATGTCGGCCCGGGGATCGGACTTGCGGCCCTCGGGGTCGGCCCACTCCTTGTGGCCGAGCACGCGCATCACGTCCTTCTGACCGGACACGATCGTCCACGCCTTCTCGCCCGCGATGATCGACCGGGTGAGGGCGGCCGAGTAGGGCTCCGAGATCCCGTCGTTGCAGACCTCGTTGCCGAAGCTGCGCGGGTTCGCGCCGTTCTTCGGGATGTCGCCCAGGCTGGCCCGGGAGCCGACCCCGGCGTGCCACTCGACACCGGCTGCGCACAGCGTGATCTCGCCGTTCCGCGCGGTCACGATGTTTGCCAGCCGGTTGTTCAGGATGTAGGCCAGAGCGCCCCAGTTGCCCGACAGCCGGGTCGAGGCGTCGTGGTGCTCCAGATACATCAGGCCCGGCCGGTAGAACGTGGCGGGCTCGGCGTCGCGGGTCCGCCACCCGGCGGCCTCGTGGACCGTGAAGCCCCAGGACCGCATCAGGTCGCGCCACTTCTCGAAGAACGCCACCTGGGTGCTCACGGCAGGTACTCCGTGGCGGCGGTGGACGCCTTCTCCGCGCGCTTGTCCTGGACGTCGTCGAAGATCGAGGTCAGTCGGTTCCCGGCCGCGTCGTACACCGGCGGGCAGGACTCGATGGCGGCGAAGTACGCGTCGTCGGTCAGGTCGTGCAGGTTGCCCTCGCCGGGCTGGTCGGGCGTTCCAGGCGTGGTCATGTTCCCTCCTCGATGGTCAGTGTGTTCGGCTCGCCACCCAGGGTACCCCCGTTGACCCCGACCACCGGTGCGTCAGCGATCACACCGAGGTCCGTCTTGGCCTTCTCGAACGCGGCACTGGCGACGTCGCCGAGGCTGGCCTGGCGGGCGGCGATCTCCAGCTGGACCACCTGGGCGGCCTGCTGCGACTCGTAGACGCTGACCGTCGACAGGACAAAGTTCTTCAGCACTGCACGGGTGGCGGCGTCGTCGTCCAGCCCTTCGACCAGCTGCGGGTAGGTGGCTCGGAAGGCCCGCACGATCCGGGGGACGAGCTGGATCGGGATGCGCAACCCAGCAACGTCTCGGTAGGTCGGGTACGGGCTCGTCATGAAAGCAACCTCACTGTGTGTAGCGGATCCGGAGCTGGCACTTGTCGAACCGGCCGTAGGTGTAGTCGTTGTTGACCACGCCGGGCCCGAGCGTGATCCCCATCGCCCGCCCGTTGTTCGAGGTCAGGGTGGATCCCTTGAACAGCTGCCACCAGGCGGACGGGAGGGTGACCCACTTGCCGCCGGGCTGCGGGAAGTCCGCCACCTCCAGGTCGGCCCCGCCCAGCTTCGAGAAGGCGAAGACGTTCCGGTCGTCGGTGATGTTGATGACCGCCGCGCCGTATTTGTAGCTGTTGTACCAGTACGCGGCGTTGAGGTAGACCTCGACCTTGTCCACAGTCCCGGTGATCACCGGCAGGTCGAACCAGTACGCGCCCCGGTAGAGGTTGGCTACCGTCGAGGCGCTCCCGCCCTGCATGACCTCCATCGTCCCGAGGCCCGACTTGATCGTCCCGGCCGAGCCGCTCCAAGTCTGGCGGCCGACCGGCGAGAGCGTCTTGTCGTAGGACTGCTTGGTGCCGCTGGGGCTGGAGGGCTGGGTGCCGCCCGCGCCGATGGTTCCGCCACCGGCCGTCTGCTGGCCCGAGGTGAGTGCGGTCGAACCCGCGTCGACTACGGTCATCGAGGTCAGCAGCGTGTTGTCGATGGTGATCCGACCGGCCCCGGCCGCGTTCCCGATGACCCGCCAGTAAACCTTCGTGGGCGAGGTGTCCTGGCGGTCCAAGGTGATGTCGCAGCCGCTGGCGGTGACGTTCCTGGCGGAATGGCCACGGACCGCCCCGGGGACTCCCGAGTTGATCGAGGTGAACACGGCGGGCGGGCCGTCGTAGACCCACGGGAAGGTCACCGCCTGGTACACCGGGCCGGTGCCGTTCGGGGTGATCGTGACTTCGTTGTTGTACTCGGTCTGGGCGTTCGGCGGAGCATTCGGGTTCACCTGGGCGGTGAGCAGGAAACGGTGCCGCCCGGTCCGGGTGCAGTTGTACAACAGCTGCAGGTCCTCGGTGTAGGAGCGGACCCGGCCGTACTGGGTCCGCCACCACACCTCCTCCGAGGTGGAGGAGATCGTCGGGGCCGGTGCGTCGTCCCCGCCGGTCGTGGCCGTCCGGGTCGACCGGAGCCGGAACTGCGCTTCGTTGCCCGGGATGTTCTGGAACCAGGAGAAGTGCATGTTGATCAGGTACGAGCGCCCCGCCTGGAGGAACCCGTTGACCTCCATCACGCCGATCTCGTTCTGGATCGGCCCGAGGTCGGCTGCCAGGAACTGGCGGAAGAACCCGACGAGGTTACCGCCGGAGGTCGCGGCGAGGCGCTCCGACAGCGACACGCCCTGGAACACCGGGTCGCCCTGGATGTTCAGCGCTCGGCCGTTGACCCCGCCCATCAGGTCGATACCGCCGACGTAGGCCCCGGTCGCGTCGGTCACGCCCAAGAAGTCGTTCCCGCCGGTGCCCAGTCGGATGCTCTCGTTCGGGACCCCGTCGACGGGGTCCTCGGTGTAGATCCGGATCCCGGTCGGGGTCAGCTCGGTGTGGGTCGCGGTGGCGTCCCCCAGCACGATCGTGGTAGCCAGGATCATCACGGCCTCGAGAAGTGCTGCCGAGATCGAGCCGGTCGCGATCACGTCCTTAGCGATCAGGCTGGCGGGCTGGATCGCACCGTTCCCGATCAGCCGGTCCGCCCAGGCGGTCCCGGTCCAGGTGCTCATCTTGTTGCCGTTGTCGGTGTCGATCCAGAGATCCCCGACGTCACCCGCCACCAGCCCGGTCGGGGGCGTGTCCTGGGTGAAGATCCGCATCTTCCCGTCGGCCACCGCCTGTGCCGTGGCGGCGTTGGTCAGCGCCGTGTTGATCGCGGTGTCACCCGACTCCTGCCAGGCACCGGCGGCCCGGACGAAGATCCGGTTGTCCGGGGTCCGGATCCAGAAGTCACCGTCCACCATGGTGAGCGGCGCGACTGGCGCGGTGGCCTGTCGGTACGTGTAGATCGCGCCCAGCTGGCGGGCGGTCACGTTCAGCGCCCCGGCGGCCAGCGTGGTCAGGGTCCAGGCACCGTTCCAGGTGTACCGCCGGTTGCCCTGGTCCGACTCGATCCACTCGTCTCCGACGGTGCGGCCGGTGGTCGGTGGCGGGTCGTCCTGGCGAAACACCGTGGTCTTACCGTTGGCAGTGTTCTGCGCCGCGTCGGCCGCGTTCTGCGACTGGGTGGCTGCGCTGCTGGCGGCCAGTGCGGCGGCCCCGGCCGAGTTCGCGGCGGAGATCGCTGCGGCGGCCTGGGTGAGCGCCTCGGTGGCGGACTGGTCCTGGAGCAGCTCCCAGGTGGTGTCGATGTATCGCCGCGTCTCGTACTTCACCGGTGGACCGGCGGCAACCTGCTTCAACCACAGGTCGCCGTTGTGCGGGTTCGCCGGGTTCTCGGTCCCGTAGAACACCGTGGACCCGCCGAACTCGGTGAAGTCGATGTCCAGCTGGCTCTCGGCGACTCCAAGCGCGATGGTCGGCCCGGTGATGTTCGACGGCTGGGAGAACTTGCCCGCCAGGGTCCGGGCGACGAACCACGCGTAGACGATCTCGCCGGGCTCGCAGGACACCCGGAACTGGCCGCCACGGGCTGAGGTCAGGATGCCCCGGAAGGTGGCCTCAGTGACCCCGGCGGGTCCGCCGGTGGAGTTGGTGTGAACCTCGACCGAGGACCAGTCCATCGGGGCGACGGTGTACGGCGAGTCGGCCCACCGGCCGTCCCAGGTCAGTACCACCTCCAGCGGCCCGGGAACGGCCTCCGGAGCCGTCGGGACGGGCGGGGAGAACCCGGCGGTCGGGTAGGCCCCGTACGACCCGTCGTACTGCCTCCCGATCAGCTGGGCCTGGACCTCGCCGCCGGTGTTCGGGGCGAAGACCGTGATCGCCCCACCCTCCATCGAGGAGTGGCCGAGGCTGGTCGCGTTCTGCTGGTCGGCCAGGTCCTCCAGGCGCTTCAGCCGGTCCGCCAGCTCCCGGATGATGTGGTCCTGATTGCGGTTGGTCATGCCCGGACCACCGTGCATACGGCGTCGCGCGAGTCGTACGGGTTGGTGGTGATGCCGACGACTCTCACCCACACATCCAAGTCGGTCCAGTCTTCTTCGGCCTGAAGTCGGATGCTGTCGCCGACCAGCCAGGAACCGACCGGCGTCCCGGGCGTGTCCTCGATGACCACCGAGGTCACGTCGGCGAAGTGCTGGCGGGCGTTCAGCTCGGCCCTGGCGCGGACCGCTGCCTCGGTGTTGGACTTGATCCGCTTGTCGGTGATCGTGATCGCCTTCCGGAGCCTGCCGTCGTTCAGCGGGGCGGTGGCCCGGACCATCGCCCGGCCCTCGCCCGCGCCGATCACGGTGACCTCGTTGACGTACCCGCCACCGAGGGTGACCCGGGGCGCGACGTGGATGTTCTCGCCCAGCACGAACCGCAGGTCGGTCCGGCGTCGGCCGATGGTCGGGTACCCCAGCTCCAGCCGGTGGAGCACCTTGGTCCGGGTCGCGTCCCAATAGTGCTCCTCGTGGTACTCGAACGGCGTCTCCTTCGCCAGGCCGTCGATCACCGACCCCAGGTCAGCTGGCTCGAACCAAGTGATCGTGAACGGGTCGTCCTCCTCGTAGTCCTGTTCCGAGGTCGGCTCCGTCTGGCCGTAGAACGACAGCGGCACCCGGGTGCCGTCCTCGGTCAGGACACCGCCTCGGGTGCCCAGCCGGACCGGGGTCTTGGTCGAGTCCAGGACCATTCCCAGTCGACCGTTCGGGAACGCCTGCAGGTACGCCCAGATGTGGCGGACCACGTCGAGCGGGTCCACCCCGATCTGGCTGTACTCCTGGGTGTATTCCTGGCCCTTCGGGTAACCGCAGAACCCGGAGCCGTCCAGCGACAGGACCTGGTCGTCCACGTCAGGTTCCGCCAGCAGCCAGCCGCCCCGGATCACGTCGTCTTCCTCGAAGTAGATCGCGGTCGAGCCGGGCACGAGCACCGGCATGCCGTTTACCTTCAGATCCTCCTGCGGCGTGCCGATCTCGGCCTGCAGTTGGGGCGGACCCGACAGCACGTCGGTGATCGACGGCGAGCCCGTGATCGGCAGGTCACCGTGGATCAGTTCGGTGGTACCGTCGCCGTGGATCCGTTCGGCGAAGAACCGCTGGCCCGGCATCAGGCAGCAGCCTCCTCGAACAGGGCGTCGATGGTCACCGTGGTCCAGATGTCCTGGATCGAGTTACCGCTCATTCCGCCGTTGAGGATCGTGCCGGTCCGGACGTAGTGGTCCTTGCCCCGCATCTCGGCCGGGATCGCCAGCGTGCCCGCCATCTGGACCGTCTGGCGGCCGGTGCCCGCCGTGTTCTCCCAGTGCAGACCGGCGTCCTCGGTGGACAGGTAGGTCGACACGCCATTCCAGCCGTACTCGGCCCGGATCCGGCCCTGGAAGTTGCCCGTCATCCGCAGCTGGGAGACGGTGACCGACAGGTACAGCTTGGTCGCGTACTCGGGGCAGTAGAGCAGCTCGTTGGTGCGCGGGAACCAGGTACGAGGGCCCCCACTGATCCCGGACTGCACGGTATCGGTGGGGGCCCAGATCCGGCGGTACGGCTCACGCTGCGGCTGACCCACCCGGCGCAGGTCCTTGATCATCGCGTTGGTGATCGTCGAGGTGTTCGCCGGGATATCGATCCGGGCCAGTGCGTACATGGAGTCGTCCGCGTAGGTCCCGCCCAGCTGGCTCGCCCGGACGATGTTGTTCGCCACGCCCGGGATGACCCTCGGGAAGACGTACGGCCCGAACTGGATGTCGTTCTCGTCGGTGTACGCGGGCCAGTCGTACTGCGGGTCCTCGACCCGGGCCACGACCAGGTCCGACCGGCCGCCACTGGAGCCGGTGGAGGCGATGGTCGAGCGGATCTCCGGCGTGCCCACCCGGTTCAGCGCGGTGTACATCTGGTCGTCGCCACCGGCGGCCCGGTTGAGGATCGCGACCGAGCCGTTCGCCCAGGCGACCTGGTTCGACGGGGTGGGGGTGGCGGAGATCTTCAGATCGCCCGGCTTGCCCACGCCCTCGGCCCGGCCGAGCGACTGGTAGGCGAAGTTGCGGAGGACGTCGACCGAGACCTCAGCACCTTCCCCGATGATGAACGGGACGCCTTCAAATGCCATGGTGTTCTCCCTGTCTCAGAGCGACTTGTGAGCGTTGAACCAGCGGACCTTGACCAGCACGTCGCCGACCGAGCCGGAGGCACCGAACCGGGCCTCGTGGTACCCCGGGTCGAGCTTCATCACGCCCATCCGCGACCGGACCGAGAGCCACCCGGGGACATGTGCTCCGTCCTTCCGGGTGACCGTACGCTTCCAGGGCCTGGGGTCGATCCGTACCGCGTCATCGTACGGGATCGTTTGCGTGAGCTGCACCCTCCAGTCCGACACCTCGACCCACGGGTTGCTCATCCCGCCGGTGAACTCGATGATCCCCCAGGTCGGGGCGGTCCCGCCCACGTAGATCTGGTTGACCCGGGCGCTGTTCGCCTGGAGCGACCGCAGCGGAGTCACCCACGGCGTCTTGTACCCGCCGACACTGGACGCACCGAGCCCGAGGGTGGCGGACTGCTCGACGTCTTCGTAATACATCGTGTCCACCCGGTCGAAGTCACCGGTGATCTGCAGGTGCCCGACCCGCATCGAGGTCGCCGGGACCACGTGGAAGTTGCGGGGGCGGCCGAACACGACCCGCGTGCGCCCGGCGAACTGGTACCTCAGCGGCACCACGGCACCGGGGATCCCGCGTTCCGTCTCGGCGTCCCAGGCGGCTTCGAGCCTAGCCAGCGACTCCAGGGCGGACGCCTCGTCCGCGCCCCGGGTATGCATCACGAACGACCAGGTCTGCGGGGTCTTCCGGTCCCGACCGAACCGGCGGAAGTCGCCGTACCCGTCGGCGTCGCCGGTGCGGGTGTCGGAGGTCCCGAGGTCCAGCGACTCCACCCGTACGTCGTACCCGAGCCCGAAAGGGACCTCCCCCAGCTGGAACTGGTAGTCCGCGAGGTTGACGATGGCTGCCATTAGATGCGCGCTCCCGAGTAGACTCCGCCACGGTCCTTGACCCGCAGCACCTGAACGAGCTTGGTGACGACCTGGTTCGCCGTCTCGTTGTCACGGACGTTGAGGTGCACGTCCACCGGCCTGCCCTCGGCGATGGCGGCGGCGAGCCTCGCGTAGTCCATGGCGGCCGACGGCTGGACACCGGGACCGGCCGACGCGTACCCGCGCTGGGCTGCCGGGCTGGACATCCACGCCTCGAACGCCTCGGTCTGTCGACCGGACAGAACCCGCTCCGGCTGGATCGTGTTCTTCAGCATATGCCCGGTGCCGGAGGCGAGCCCGCCGTCGTCGTACCAGTTGTTCCGGTTGTGGAACGCCAGGGCGCTCGTCGGGGTCCCGTACCGGTTCTTGACGTACTGCAGACCGTACTGCGCCTGCAGGCCCGGGTTGCTGGTCTTGGTCCCGCCGACACTGCCCCAGGTCGAGTTCAGGAACTGGAACAGGCCGTAGGCGGTCGAGGTCGGGTTCTGCGCGTTCGGGTTCCAGCTGGACTCTTTCTGGATCAGCCGATCGATGGCGGCCCACTGCGGGTCGCCCTGCCAGCCGAACCGCGCCGCAGCTGCCTGCACCTGGGCCCGGACCGGGCCGGTGCCACCACCGCCACCGACCCCGGGGGAGGGCTCGGTCATCGTGGACACCAGGCTGTCGACGTACGCCTGGGCCGCATCGTGGGCGTGCATCATCGCCGCGTCTCCGGCGTTGGTGATCGGGAACCCGAAGCGCGGGGCCAGGCTGGGTGGCATCGGCAGCCGGGGCGCGACCGCGATGGCCGCGTTGGCGGACCCGATACTGGCTCCTCCCGACCCGGAGTCGACGTGCAGGTGGTTGTAGTGGTCCGGGGCCATGAAGATCGTCCGGAAGCCAGCGGAGCGGGCGAGTGCTGCCATCGGAGCCAGCTCCCGCTGCTCCAGGGCGGAGGTGCCCGCCCGGGTGTTCACGTCGATCGCGTCGCCGGTGTAATGCTTGGAGTTCGTACCGTGGCCGGTCATGCTCAGCGGCGGGAACGCCGGGTGCTCCGCCACCCGTGCGCCCATGCCCTGCAGACGGCGGCCGAAGGTCACCAGCGCGCCGGAGTAGAACTGCTCCACCGGCTGGCCCAGCCGCTTGCCCGTCTCCTTCCAGATGTCCAGCGAGCGTCTGCGCTTGGAGGCGGCCAGCGGGATGTACGCCTCGCCGCCCGTCTCCTCCTCGGCCCAGACCCGCCACGCCCCGGCCGGGGCGATCTGCGCCACGTGCGACTCGCCCGACCCGACCATGCCGCCGTCGGCCATCATGATCGCGCCACCGGAGGTCCGGTACTGGCCGTTGCCGATTGAGATCGGGGCCTTTCCGACACCCGACAGGACCGGGTTCACGCCCTTTGCCAGGGCGACCCCGTAGTCGGCGGCGACCGCCGCGACCACGTCCACCCCGATCCCCAGCTCGCGTGCGATGCCCTCCGCTGTCGCCCGGCCCTGCTGAGCCCCGATGGCGGCCATGATCCGCATCTGCGTGTCCAGCTGCGCGGCGGCACCCTCGCCACCGAGGCGAGCGTCCTCGATCATCGCGTCGGCCATCCGCTGCGTTTCGGCCGACGTGCCGTTCGCCATCGCGGCGGTCAGCTCGACGCCCTCCTGGCCCATCATCGCCAGCTGGGATGCGACTTCGAACCCGGCCTTCTGGGCGACGATCACCAGGTTGGTGCGCCAGTTCTCCTGGTTGCGGATCTGCTCTTCGAGCTTCGCCGCCACCTCGTCGAGGCTGATGCTCGTCTCGGTCGCGAAGTCCTCGTAGGCGACCTTGCCGTCATTCATCTTGGCGATGGTGTCGTCCCGGGTGATCAGCATCTGATCCCGCAGGGCCTGGCCCTCCGCCGTCGAGGTGTCCACGGCGGCGATCTCGGCGTCGGTCCGTCGCCGGAGCGCCTCGATCTCCTTGTCGACCTCTTCGTTCCGGGCGTCCACCGTCGCCTGGGCGGACTCCCGCTCCTTCGCGGTCTTCTCGTCCAGCAGGCCCTTGTAGACCGCCAGCGGCTCGACGAACGACGCGCCGACCTTCATCAGCTCTTCGCGCCACTTAGCTATCGCCTCGGTGGCCTCGACGATCTGCGTCTCGGTCATGTCGGTCGCGTCGCCGATCAGCGCCAGCGAACCGGTGGCGGCGTCGATGGCACCGGGCAGCACGCCCAGCTGGCCCGAGAACGCGCCGGTCTGGCTCGCCACCAGCCCGAACTGGTACTGAGTCTTGTCCAGCGAGCCGGAGAGGTTGATCCCGTTGGCGTCAGCGAACGCGATCACCTGGTCGCGGGTGATCCCGTACCGGCCCCCGAGCGCCTGGATCGTGGCCTCGGCGCGGGCTGCGGCCTCCTCCTGCTTGGTCAGTGCCTCGCTGGTGTCCGCGACCGCCTGCTTCAGCGCAGCGGCCGGGTCGTCCGTGTCCCCGAAGTCCCAGATCTTCTGAAGGGTCGACCGGCTCTCGTACGCCTCCAGCTCGGCCTGCGCCGTCCCGGCCTCGCCCCGTAGGCCCTCGATGGCGACCTTCTGCGCGTCGATCCGCTCGACGTTGGTGTCGGCCTCGTTCACCGGGGCCAGCAGCTTCTCGATCGAGGTCCGAGCGTCCTTCGCCGCAGAGTCCGCCTGGAGGATCGAGTAGACCGCAGCGCCGATGGCGGCAACCGCGATAAACGGAGCGGCGGTGGTCAGCAGTCCCACCAGGGCCGTCCGTGCCGCTCCCGCAGCCGCGACGAACCCGCCGGACATCACCCCGGCCAGACTACCCACGGCGGTCAGCACGTTGGAGAAGAACAAGACGGCGGGCGTCCCGACCATCGTCCACAGCAGGCGCTGGACCCCGGCGAGCCCGCCCATCAGCTGGACCGCCAGGACCGCAGCCAGACCGGCCGCCATCTCCTGGTTATCCGCCAGGAACCCGGTGGTGGACTCCAACGCCTGCGCCAGGACCGTCAGCCCGCCGACGATGACCGACCCGCCGATGGAAGCCAGCCCGCCGACCACCGGCATCACCGCGTCCGCGATGGTCATCAGGATCGACCAGACGTTCTGCAGAACCGCCCCGGTCGAGTCCAGCAGGCTGTTCGCCGAATCCATCTCCCCGAGCCCGGCGATGGCCTCCCCGGCGGCGTCCAGGATCCCGGTCAGACCCTGCGCCATCAGCCGGAGCGGACCCTGCGCGCCAGAACCGATCTGGATCAGCAGCGTCTCGAACGAGCCGCCCATTCGCTCCAAGTCGCCAGCCAGGTTGTTCGTCAGCTCAGCGGCGGTCTTGGCGGCGAAGCCCTGATCGTCGACCGCCGTCGTCCAGCCCGCGATCCCGGACTGCCCCTCCTTGTACAGCACGTTCGCCGCGCGGACCGCGTCGGCACCGAAGATGACCGCCATCGCGGCGTTCCGCTGCTCGTCGGTCATCCCGCCCATGGTGGACTGGAGCTGCCCGGCGATCTCGTCCATCCCGAGCATGTCGCCGTTGGCGTCGTAAACGTCCAGTCCGAGCTGGCTCATCAGCTCCGACGACTTCTGTGTCGGGGCCTGGAGCATCTGAAGCATCGTCTTCAGCGAGGTACCGGCGTCGGAGCCGGTGAGCCCGGCGGAGGCGAACGCGGCGAGCGTGCCGGTCGTCTCCTCGATGTTCATCCCAGCCGACGAGGCCAGCAGCCCGGCCTGCCCGAGGGCGGCTCCCAGGTCACCGACCGAGCCCATCGCCTTGCCTGCACCGGCGGCCAGCAGGTCCGCCACGTGCGGGAGGTCCTTGCCAGTCAGGTTGAACTGCGTCATCGCGACGCTGGAGATCCCGGCGGCCTCCGCCACGTCCAGCTGCCCGGCCGCAGCCAGGTCCAGCGCGCCCTTCAGACCGCCACCCAGGATGTCGGCCGACGAGACACCGGCCTTGCCCATCTCGGTGATCGCCCCGGCGGCCTCGGTGGCGGAATACTGCGAGTCCGCCCCGGCCTTCATCGCCGCGTCCCGCAGCGTGCCCAGTTCCGCCCCGGCGGTCTGGGTGGCGGAGGCGGCGGCCGACATCGCCTTGTCGAACTCCATCGCCTTGCCGACGGCGAGTCCGTACCCGACGGCGAGGGCGGCCCCGCCCAGCGCCAGCGCCTTCAGCCCGTTGGTCGCCAGCGAAGCGCCCTGGGCGACCCGCTGGTTGCTGCCCTGGACCCTGCGCTCGAACGCCTCGACCGACTGCGAGGCGCTGGTGAGCACGCCCTTCAGATTGGTCGCGTTACCAGTGAGGAGAACCTGCAGTACCCGGTTCACGCGCTACCCCTCGTCGTCGATGTCCATCAGTTCGGCGACCTGCCGGGGCAACAGGTACGACTTCAGTCCTGCCACGCCCTCCCTGGGGAGGTTGTGTTTCTCGTTCTCCAGGTTCTCGCAGCCAGGGCAGACCCGGGCGTGGGCGACGTACGCGAACCGATCTCGGTCCCACTCGTCCTGGAAGGTGCCGCAGCCGGAGCAGCGCTCGCGGTCCATCCGCATCCACGCCAGGGCGAGTTCACGGTCGCGATCCTCCCATCTTGCGTCGTTCGGGCCGACCACCCGGCCGAGAAACTCCGAGTGCGGGATCCCGCGTGGGACCACGTACTCCAGTTCCTCGACCAGATCGGGGTCGGCCCGAATCAGAAAGCCAGGTTCGCCACCCGGCGGGTCTGGTTGACCTGCAGTGCCATCTGGAGGAGCCGGGCGCACTCCTCCTCGTTCCAGTCCTCCGAGTCCCAGATCGCCTGGACCTGCGCCTCGGTGAGCTTGGGCGACTCGCAGGAGGCAGCGATGGCAGCGATCGGGAACGTGTCGGGGTTGTACTCGAGGCTGGCTTCGGGGTCGACCGCCTTCACCTTGGCCTGCTGCGCCTCGGTCGGCTGGTGGGCCTCCTTCAGCTTCTCCCAGCGGCCTCGGCCGACCGTCCGCATCACGACCTCGACGCTGCTGTCGCGGACGGCTTCGCGTGCCTCGTCGGCAGCCTTCTGGGCGCGAGCCAGGCGGCCCTCGCCAGCCTCCGACCCGTCGTTCAGCGTGCGGGCCCGGCTCAGGGCCTGCTTCGCCGTCTCCAGTGCGATCGCCTCGTCCTCGGGAACTCCGAAGAACTCGCGGATGGTGAGCGGCTTCTTGGCGCTCAACAGGTGGTCGGCGGTCGGGGCGGGACGGGGAGTGCGCTTCGTTGCCATGTTGTCCTGTTTCCTCTCGGGCGATTGGAAAGATCTGGGGCCTGGCCTGCGACGTTGTCCACGTCGTAGGCCAGACCCCAGGTCTGACTAGCGGAGTGCAGGTGGTACTGGTGTTGCAGGTCAGGCAGCGGTCGGGATGACCGAGTCCTGGGACGGCGTCTCCTGGACGGCGAACGTGACGACCGCCTGAGCGGCGGTGGCGTCCATGGCCCACTGGTCGTTGAACCCGGTGGACTTGACCCGCCAGACCTCGCAGCGCTTGCCGACGATCTTGCCGTAGGGCATGAGCACGACAGCGCACTCGGTGCCCTTGGCGAGCAGGTCCCGCAGGACCCCCACGCCGTCGTCGTCGTAGAAGGTGAGGGAGCAGTCCTCGGCGGTGTCCTCGCCCTCGATCTGGCTGTTGAACGCCGTACCGAGGTCGGGGGTGGTGATCGGCGCGTTGGTCAGGCCGAAGCCCGAGATCGCGGCGACGTCGCCGGAGACGTCCGTACCGGCGGTCAGCTCGGCGTTGGTCGGGGAGACCCCGGCGACGAGCGGCACGATGTAGATCTTGGACTTGCCGCGACGGAAGAACCTCACGACTTACCGCCCCTCTTGGTGCTGGTTGCGGTGGCGTCGGTGGCGGCAGCGGCCTCGGTGGAGTCCGCCGGGGCGAGCACCTCGACCAGCTTGTCGGGGTCGGCCTCCAGGAGGCGGACCTGCTCGCTGACCGTCGGAGACGGGTCGTTGATGGCGACGGTGGCGGGGGCGTCGCCGACCTTCACCCAGCCCTTCTTGGAGTAGTAGGAGTCGAACGCCTTCTCGGTCGCTCGCGCTCCTGCCACGTCCTCGGGCTGGGACTCGTGCCTGATCGTGACGAACTCTGCCACGGGCTGGATCCCTTCAGTCTGACGGTGTCAACGCGACGGTGTAGCGATGACTGGCCGTGAAGATCGTTCCGGATGTTGCTTTTTCAACGTCGACACCGCCAGGGGTGTCGGCGGCAAGTCTATCCGCCCAAGCGAACCCGGGCACGACTTCGAGATCGTGAACGAACGAACCGTCCGCTTGGCGACCGATGAGCAGCTCCCGCAGCTCGTCCCGGCCCTTCTCCACCTGGTCCATCCGTGACCCGACGACGTCCACCTGGTAGACGTACCAGGCGTCCGCCTCGGGGTCGGTGAAGTACGGCCCGTCGTACCGGCCGCCGTCGATCGAATGCAGGACCGCCAGCGGCAGCTGGGGCGTGTCCGGGATGAACCCGGCGTAGACCTTCATCGACCGGTGGCGGCTGAGTAGCTCCTTCACGGCCAGGGTCACCAGCTGGCGGGGTGCGCTCACCGCAGACCACCGAAGGTGACGCCGGTGATCGCGCCGTTCCCGATCCCGTCCGCCACTGCCTGCATGGCGGCCAGGTAAGCCGGGGTCACCATGTCCAGCGCCGGGTCCAGGTGGGGGTACGGCTGCTGGTTGTACAACCGGCCGAGCGAGTCCCTGCCATTGAATCCCATCTCCAGTCGTCGGGCCTGCGGCCGGTTGGTCCCGACGTTATACCCGCCGGTGATCTTCCGCCTGGTCCAGGACCGTCGGTAGTCGCCGGTCGGCGCGTTCGGCCCCGGCCTGTTCGAGGCGTTCCTCTTGATCTGCGTGAGCAGCAGCGCCGAGGTGTTGTCGAGGATCCCGTCGACCGCGTCGTCGACAGCAGCCGCCACCCCGACCAGGGTGGCGGCGACGGTGCCGTTCACGGTCAGCTGGTAGCTAACTGCCACGGGGCCGCCACCTCCACCAGGACCAGTCGTCGGGAAACCGAGAACGTCCCGCCCCGGACCTGGTCGATCCGGAACCACCGGCCGGTCGCACCGGCGTCCCGGCTCGCCACGACCTCCAGGTAGTCGCCCTCATCGGGGACCACGTCGAGCGGCAGCGAGCTGGCCGCGCCCTGCTCTGCAGCCTCGCTGATCTTGATCGTTGCGTCGCCGTCGTAGTAGGCGACCTGGGGGCCCGGGTCGAGGTCCAGGTTGCCGGGGTCGGGGGCGAGCGTGTCGTCCTCGATGTCCCCCGGGTTGTGGTACAGGCGGACCCGGTCGGTCATCAGCCGACGGACTGCCAGCTGCGCCGGTCCCAGGTTGATTGCCATCAGTCCTTCGCCCACTCCTTCAACACGTCGACCACTGCGGCACCGACGGTCGCTGGTCCGCCTTCCAGCCCGTTCATACGCCCCAGGGCGGCCTGTTCCAGCTCGCCGGGGTCGATCTGCCCGAGGAACTCCGCGAGGCTCTCCCCGGGGCTCCCGGAGGGCGGAGAGGTCATCAGCTCCGCGATGTCGGTGTCCAGCTCGACCGTGGACAGCAGGTGCAGGGTGACGTGGGCCAGGTGCTCACCGGCCGCCATCCCCACCTGGACGCCACGGATGGCGGCGGTGATGTCGTGCCCGTTGACCTCGACCAGGTCTTCGCGCGGGTTGCCGTTCAGGATCAGCTTCACTCGGGGCAGTGGCATACCGCCAGTTTAGCTGGGGCGGGGTCCGGTGCGCAGAGGTTTGTCCCGGGCGGCCTTGATCGCGTCCTGGCCGACGACCAGTTCCGCCACCTCTCGGGTCGTCCGCTTCGGCACGACCACGAACTGCTGGCCCTTGGGGTCGCTCAGCTGACTCATGCGGTCACGCTACCAGCCGCCGTTGTGGTCGTACCACAGCTTCCCGACGGCCTTCACCCACCGGGCCCGGACCGCCCCGCCCTGCGAGATGTTGGTACCGTTCCGCCAGGTCGAGCCGTTCACCTTGACCTGGGTTCCGTCCTCGAAGAACACCGTCCCGTCGACCCCGATCTTGTCGATCTTGACCGCAGCCTTGGTGATCCCGTTCGGCCGCTTGGGTACATCGAACGGCAGCCCACCGGTCGGGTCCTTGGGTCCGTCGAACGAGGTCGGCTTAGCCTGCGCTGGCGGGACCTCCGGCGGGGGCGGGGGCGGCAGCTTTGACGGGGCCGCCGGGGTCCGCACGACCGGCTTGGTCGTAGTCCGGGGCAGCGGGGCCTGAGTCTCCGGCGTGGTCTGGTGACCAGCCCGGGCCTCGGCGGCCTTCACCGGGTCGTAGTCGTACGCGTCGTCCTGGTGGACGACCCGGGCCCGCAGCTGAACCAGCCGCCCGTTCTCCCCGGACCGGACGACCTCGTAGACCTCCAGTCGGGTCCCGCGATCCAGCAGCAGCTCCGCTTCACCGGGGGAGCTGGAGAACGGCTCGACCCACGCTCCCCGGTAACCCTCCGGCACGTCGATAACCATCTCGACCTCACCGGCGAACGCGCCCCGGGGGTTGACCGAGGTGGACAGGAACCCAGGGTCCTCCAGGTTCTGCCCGATCAGCTTGTTCAGGAACTCCGTCTTGTGGTCGCTGTTCGGCCGGATCCCGCCGAACTCATCGACCGGCTCCTTGTAACCGAAGGCGTCGGCGTCCACACCGCGCCGGACCGTGACCGACCGGGGTATCGGCCGCATCGCGGCCCGGATCGCGTCAACCTTCGCCCCGCCCTTCCCGCCCTTCCTCAGCTGGCTGTTGATCGCTTTGTCCGAGCCTCGCGAGTACGCCCGGAGCGCAGCCGACTGAGCAGCAGTCAACTCCGGCTGACCCCAGATCTCGTCGAACTGGTCGACAGCGTAGTCCTTCGACGCCATCCGGGTCGCAGTGCTGGGGATGTCCGGTTCCCAGAAGCTGTCTGCGTCGGTCTTCGGGTAGACCTTTAGCACGTCGCGCCGGGTCGCTCCGAGGGTCAGATCCAGCGGGTCCGGTATCTTCCCGCCGTCGACCAGGTACCGGATGATCCGCTTCTCCACCTGGGCATCGCCGGTGGTCATCCGCAGCACCTTCAGCGGCAGCGTCAGGTTGTCCCCGAAGCCCTCGATCCCGGCCTGCTCCTGCATCCAGTGCAGCAGGTCGTACTCCGAGGCCCGGTTCGGGTCGAAGTTCGCGGCGTCCAGCCTGGCTCGGATGCGATTCTCCGGGGCGAGCGTGTTGCCTGGGATCTGCCCGGCCTTGATCCGCTTGTCCACCTTCGCCAGGTCGAACAGGTACTCCGGGTAGACCTTGTCGGCGTCGACAGGTGACGCGTCGGGCAGACCGGCGACCTGGCGGGCCTGGGTCGAAGCCACGGCCTTCTGCTGCGCCTGGGCAGCCCGGGTGGCGGCGGCCTGCGCCCGCTCCGCCTGGGCCTTCGCGATGTTCGCCTCGACCTCGGCCCGAGTGGGTACCGGACCGCCACCGGCGCGGACCCCGGTGGTCACGGTCGGCGTGTTGTTGTCGGCCAGCTTCGCCGCGTCCGCCTGGGTCACCGTCGGCTTGGCCGGGCGTGCCTTCTTGTCCACCCCGAGGTCGGGGCGGGGGCCGACCGCCCGGCGGCAGTTTGGGTGGGCGATCGGGTAGGCCAGTGCTTCGTCGCGCGAGACGACCTTGCCGTGCGCCAGCTCCGGGTCCTTGTGGCTCTTGAACCCGCAGCTGGTGCCGTCGAAGATCTCCCAGAACAGACACCCGGCGTCCTCCGATCCCTGGATCGCTCCCTGGTTGAGGGCGAGCGCGGTGGAGGTACGGACCGCCATCTCCGTGTACGCCTTCAGCCCGACCTTCGCCCCGTTCGCGTAGGTCACCGCGTGGATCCCGGACTGGTTGAGGATCCGCCTCATCTCGGTGGCGGCCTGCTTCGCCGTCTTCCCGTCGATGGCGGTCTTCAGTCCGGCGTCCCGGCCGATCCGGCGGACGAGCGTCTTGGTCGTCTGGTCGACGTGCGAAGTGGCCTCGAGTAGTTGCCGCTGGAGCCCGTCGGCCAGCAGCTGGGCGGCCTCCCGGTTGGGCTGGACGTACGCCAGGGCGTCGGCCGCCACTGCTTTCGCTCCCCGGGTGGCGGCGTCCGTGTACACCTTCGGGTACTGCTTCTGGACGTACGCCTTGGCGGTGGCGTCCAGGGCGGCGACCTCCCGGCTGACCATGTCCTGCAGCTCGTTCAGCCGGGCCCGCTTGCGCGCGTTCAGCGGGTCGTTCGACAGCGACAGCTGCGCATCGTCGATCCGTTCCCACGACTGGGCGTAAGCGTCGATCAGCGACTGGGACGCCTGCCTCTGCGGGGCGGGCAGGCGGATCGGCTCGGTCACCGACCCCGGGCCCGCCAGCTACTCCGGCGGACCGTACGCTCCTCGGTGTCCAACGCCCGGTACTCCGGCTTGGAGTATTCCGAGCGGGCGATGTTGACCAGAGCCTGGGCCGTCTCCCCGGACAGACCGAGCCGGGCCTCCAGCGCCTTCTGCTGCGCGCTGGCGTCCTGGCTGTACTCGCCTGGGATGGAGAACGTCGTCGGCCCCGCGTTGATGTCCGCCAGCCGGATCCGCAGGACCTCGGTGATCACCGCGTCCAGGTCACCGTCCAGCCGGGCGAACCGGCCGGTCAGGTCCTCGTAGTCCAGGGTCGTACCCAGCTCCGCCTGGAGCTGGGCGACCTGGGTGTCGTCGAACGGGTGCTGGAACGGGGCAGTCACGCCTTCAGCGCCTCGCGAGCCAGAGCCTGCAGGGCGTCCTTGCGGTCGGTCGACTTGTAGTCCACCGCCGGGCTCCGATGGTCCAGGAACTCCCGCAGCTCGGGGACGGTCGCCTCGTCCACGTCGAAGGCGTCGTCGTCGCCTTCCGTGGTACCTCCGAGGCCCTCGGAGGCCGCCGGGGTGTCCGAGTGCCCCTCGGCCAGGTGGGACAGGACGGAGGGCAGCTCGTCGCCCGGGGCGTAGATCTCGCCCTTGTAGTGAACGTAGAACTTGCCAGCCAGCTTCGCCACGGGATCCTCCAGTCAGGGTCGGGACACGGATCGGGCCCCGACCCTGGAGTTTACCCAGGGGCGGGGCCCGACCAGCGACCTCAGATCAGAACCTGACCTTGCAGTGCATCGTCAGGTTCGGGTTGGTCAGGGTGGGGAGGGCGATGCCCGCCACCTTGGTCCAGGTCGCCACCGGGTCGTCGTTCGCGTGGACGGTGGCCACCAGACCCGGGGCTTCACCGGCGGCGATGGCGCGGGCCTCGACCAGCATCAGCGACTCGGCGGTGGTGCCGAAGAGCGTCCCACCCAGACCGGAACCGGCCGGAGGCACCAGGGTGATCGTGCCCGCCTTCAGGATCCGGGTCTGCGTGCCGTTGACCCGGACCTGGGTGTCGTAGGCGACCAGCGGCGGCAGGTCGTAGGCACCGAACACGGACTGGATGTCCGCGATCGTGATGATGCCCGGGACGTACGCGCCCCGGCCGACGTAGCCCCGCATCTTCTCGTTGGTGAGGAGGGCGGTGATCGTCGCCGTGTCGGTCAGACCTTGCGCCGGGCGGACCCCGTTCTTGTTCGTGTAGAACGTGACCCACGACAGGTAGTCGCGGACCGGGTCGGCGTCCTCGTCGTTGGTCCACGTGAACGGAGCCTGGACCGTGAGGTCCGCGTCCCGGCCGAAGTCGACCGTGAGGTCCACGCCGTTCTCGTTGATGTCGACCTTGGCGGTCTGCAGGACCTCGCCTCGCATCAGCTCGATGCGGGACAGGACCGACAGCGTCATGTTCGCCGCGTCGTCGTAGATCGCGTTGACGATCGGCGCGTTGTCGCCCGTCTCCAGCTTGCGCTTGCGGAGCCGCTCCTCCTCGCCCAGCCGGATCTTCTTGCTCATCGGGGGCAGCTCGCCGAACAGCCGACGGAGGCCCTGGCGGGACCCGATGGGCGACTCGGTGTCCCACGCCCGGACCATGGCGGCGTCGGGCATCCGCAGCTGGCCCTGGGTGATGCGGTACTCGATGTCGTCGATGTTGTTGTTGGGCAGGTACGCGGCCAGCCGGAACTGGTTCGCCTCCTGCTCGTCCTGGAAGCCCCGGACGTACCCGATGAGTTCCTGCGGGTCGACCAGGTCGAGGATCAGTGCCATGTCGTCGTCTCCTCAGCGATCAGACGTAGCGGATCTGCGGCAGGTCGGCCTTGACCGACGCGTCGTAGCCCGAGTTGGCGGGGAGCTTGGCGACACGGACGCGACCGTGCCAGTAGACGGACACCGTGGTGTCCTGACCGGCCGAGACGACCGTGGTGGTGAAGAGGTGCCCGACGGCGGTACCCGTCGAGGTTCCGGACGCGGTGGCGAACGGGACCAGTCGGGTCCCGTCGGCGGACCGGGCCAGGACGACACCGGAGGGGACGAGACCGTTGAAGGCGGCGAAGTCGTCGCCGTCGATGGTCCCGGACTCCATCTCCTGGGTGCCGTGCTCCGAGCCGAGCCATTCCTGGTTCTCGGCCGGGAGGAACTCTTCGTGGCGGATCGTGAGACGCGAGCCCATTGCCAGTACCTCTCTCTGTCAGATGTGGTGGTGGATCAGAGGCCAGGAGGCTTCAAGTAGCCGCCACCGGCGTTGGCCGGTGATGTGGCCTTGGCACGCTCTCGGCCGCGCTCCATCGCCGTCTTCGACCCCGGCGGGGTGGCAGGCGGACGACCGTGCGGGTCGGAGCCGGGTGCCGGGGGCGGTGTGCCACCGGCGGTCCCGAACAGGGCGGGGAAGTCCGTCTTGATCGTGTCGATCTCCGCCTGGATCGCGGCGGCGTCTGCGCTGGTGTCCAGCGTGACCATCCGGCGGATCCGGGCGAACGACGGGGAGTCGACGTCGACGCCAGCCTTCGCGAAGTTCCGCTCCAGCTTGGCTTCGAAGCGCTCCGAGGCGGCGGCCTGCCGGTCGTTGTCCGCAGCGGTCTTGGCTGCTGCGGCTGCTTCCTGCTGGCGCTGGACCTCGGTCTTCCCTGCGTCCTCGGCGGCCCTCGCTGCGTCGACGGCTGCCTTGGCAGCCTCCGGCGTGTCGAAACCGAGCGACTGGAGCAGCTTGGTCTGCGCCGTTCGCTCAGCTGCCTGGGCTTCTCGGGTGGCGATCGCGTTCACCTCGGCCTGCGTGAACGACTTCGGCAGGTCCACCTTGGGCGGGTCTGCCGGAGGGTCCGACGGGGGCGGGTCATCCGGTGCTCCGCCACGGATGGCGTAGATCGGTTGACCGTTCTTCCGGTGACCCAACACGGGTCCCCAGTTCAGGTGAGCGAGGGCGATCGTCACGGGTGTTTCCTCCTGGTCCCGGAGACTTGTACAGCCGGGTCTGCGCGTCCCAGATCCGCTGGGTCGGTGTCTTCCTAGCAGACTCTACCGCCACTTCAGGTCGGCCGAGCCAGTTTGAAGATCAGACTGTCGGCGGGACCTCAAAGTCGGGCTCGACCGGGTTCCCGTCCTCGTCCAACTCGGGGTCCTCGTCCTCCTCGCCGGGGGCCGGGGGTGCCTCGGGCTCCGGCGGTCGGACCACGACCACACCTTCCAGACCCAGGTAGTTGATAGCGGCCTGGACGTCGCCGGTCAGATCCAGGATCGCCCCGGCACCCTCGAAGTCGATCGACTGGACGTCGCTGACCTCGCCGTCGACCGACTCGATGTCCCAGCCAGCAGCCTTCAGCCAGCGGATCGCCGTGTTCCGGCCGATGGCCTTCGCCGCCAGCAGAGCCGCCACCGTGGTCGCGATCCCGTTCTTGTCCGAGGGCAGGAACGGCCCGAAGTCCAGGGTCGTCTCCTGGTACTCCAGGGGCACGTCCTCGATCTGGGCCGCCAGGCTCATCCGGTGCACGAACTTGAACAGCAGCGGGTATTTGTCGGCCCGGCTCAGGCGCATCTCGTCAATCATGCTCGACAGCGGCCCGAACGACAGCGCCAGGGCGACCCCGGACGGGACCTCCGCCGGGCTGACTCGGCCGAGCAGCGACTCGGGGATCCGCGAGTTCGACGACAGCCGGAGCCACAGGGCGTCGATCAGGCCCTGCAGGGCAGCTAGGCTGGAGGTCGTGTCGATCACGGTCAGCTTGCCGCCACCGACCTCCCAAACCTCGCCGGGCTCGTAAGTCGCGACACGGTTCCCGAGTGATCCACCCTCCAGCGCCATCACCGGCCGACCGGAAGTGGCGGCAGCGGCCTGCATGTCGGTATCGGCGTTGCTCAGGTCGTCCAGGATCTGGAGCACCCGGGACAGCGTGGACTGCCCGAAGTGGTTGGTCACCGCCACGGTGTTCGGGACGTGGACGACCGGGACGAAGTCGATCCGCAGGTCCAGGTCCCGGATCTCCTCGTACTCGCCGGTCCGCTCGTTCAGCTGGTACTCGTACGACCCGTCCTCGGCAGCCAGGTTGACCACCCCGAAGTCGGCGGTCCGGTCGATGGTCCAGGTCCCGTCGCTGAAGTAGCAGGTGACCTTGGCGGGCTTGTCGTTCCACGGGTACTGACGGGTGATCCGGCCGGTGCGCCGGTCGGTCGAGTCGCCCGGCCCCGGGCGCACCGTCGGGATGACCGTGGACACGTCGACCAGCGGCAGGATCGGGGCGAGCCGCCAGGTCAGTCGGCGGATCTTCAGCTCGCCGGGACGGTCCGGGTCGACCGGCAACTCCCAGGCGATGTGCACCGTCTCGGGGTAGTCGTCCTCGTTCCCGTCGTGCAGGACCGGGAAGTAGAAGCCGGGGTCCCAGACACGGAGCCGCACCCGCTCCTTCTCGGTCGAGTAGCCCAGGGTGTACACGGCGTCACCGAGTCCGACGGCGGACCTCTCGGCCTCCATCAGCTTCAGTCGGAACCGCTCCTTCGTGGCCCAGTCCGCCATCCACTCCTGGAAGTCGTAGGCGGCCAGGACCTCCGGCTCGACCTCGATGCCCGGGTCGTCCTCCGCAGCCGGGTCGTAGTCGGCCGCGCCATCGGTCGCGATGCTCACGTCCGTGCCCAGGAGGGCGGCCAGCGTGGTGTCGCGGATCAGGGCAGCGTCGCCGTACTCGCGGTGCCGGGAACGGGACTCGGGGTCGCTGTCCCCGATGAACTCCCGGGATGCGTTGTCCAGGTAAGCCTGGAGCAGCTTGTATGCCTGCAGACGACGCCTGGCCTCGTCCCCGACCCAGGTCGGCGCGGTCCAGGCGATGCCGGGCCGGTCCGAGTTCCCGATGGCAGCTTTGAAGGACAGCGGCGTGTACTGGTCGAAGATCAGCTCGTCGGCCACGCGACTCCTTCGTAGGTAGGGTGCCGCCACGCCCGAATCGCCCCGACCAGGCGTGGCGGCGAGCGCCAGGTTACCCCAAACATGCAACCGCCCCGGACCTTGGCGGCCCGGGGCGGTCTGTCGGTCGGTTACAGCGCGTCCATCTTCGTGTTGCACCGGTCGCAGATCGGAACCGGCCCCAGCTTGCCGTTGCCGACCGGCCCCCGCCGAGTGGTGGTCGCCTCGTTGGTGCAGAGGGCGAACCACTGACAGATCTTCCGGGCGGTCACAGCCCGAACGCCCGGAAGAGGGCCCGAGTGACCGAGCGGCGGACGAGGCGCTTGGCGAGGACCTCCGGGCCGCGCTGGGCGGCCTGTAGGTCACCCAGCCCGCGCTGGGCGAAGTAGAGGGTGCGGCGGAGGGTTTCGAGCTTGCTCATGGCTCCTGCTTTCGGGGTGGTGGATCAGGCGGACTGGGCGGCGAACGCGGCGCGGAGGTTGAGGTAGGCGGTCTGCAGCTCCTGGTGGCGGGCCTCGGCTGCGGCCCGCTTGGCGGTGATGCCCTTGACGCCCCGTGCGTTGGCGAGCTTGCTCTGCAGCGCGCGCTGGGTGGTGACCATGTCCCAGGCGGCGTCGACGTCGGCGGCGGTGATGGCGGGGGTGCTGTCTGCGTCCATATGGAAAGTAAACCACAGGTTTGCGGCCACCGCAAATCCGGGTGGCTGGGGCGGGGCCCGGAGGCCCCGCCCCCGGGGGCTCACGCGCCGGGGTGCAGTCCCAGCTTGGCCAGGACCTGCAGCGCCTTGGCCTCCAGCCGGGGCGACCCGGACAGCTCGACCAGCGCCTCCTTGGCGTCCCGACCGTTCCGAATCTCCGCCACCAGGACCGAGACGTGCTTGGCGTCGTGCCCGGGGAGGTAGTTGCCGCCCTGGGTGGGGAGGTTACAGTGGAGGCAGGCGCTGGGGGCCTTGGCGACCTTGGCGGCCAAGTGCTCCGTGACGGGGGCCTCGACCGGGGCCGGGGTGCCCAGCGTCCAGGTGGTGCTGGGGGCCTGCTTGGAGAAGGTGCCGTCGGTGAACGTCACCAGGAACCGCGTTTGGCGGTAGCCGTCGCTCGCCGGGATCCGCTCGGTGCTGGCGACGGTGCGGTCGACCGCGCCGGTCTTGGTGTGCTGGATCCCGCCGACCGGGGAGGTCCGGAGGACCATGCCGGGGGTGATGCGGAGGGTGGTCGTCTTGTTCGCTGCGGTGGCCATAGGAAAAGTAAACCATGCGATTTGCGGTTGACGCAAACTGGGGCCCGCCGCACGTGGCGGCGGGCCCCAGCTTCAGTGGGTCAGTACCCGCCGTTGGGAACGGCGCGGTACGTCATGTGCCCCGGGCTCGCCAGCCGAGCCACCGGGTACCAGCCGGTGTTCGCCAGCCGACGGACCCAGTTCGGGTTCTCCCGCGACGTCTCGATCAGGTCGTGCGCCGACCCGACGTACACCGACGCGTTGTTGTAGCAGCAGGTCCCGACCGTGCTCTGGCCCAGACCCCGGACGGTGCCGACGTCGTTGGCGTAGGTCAGCGACGGGACGACGCTGCGGGTCGAGTGGTAGATCGACTGGTAGTAGTTGTGGTGCGCCTGGGCAGACGGGGCGACGATCGCCGTCCCGGTGAACCCAGCCGCCACCGCCACCGCCAGGGCAGCGAGACGGGTGCGGGTCTTCATGATCTTGGCCTTCGCCATGATCGGCTCCTTCGTGTTCGAGTCGAGCTGGACTCATCAGCACGGCCACTCAGCCGTGGACGCCTCCCGGCGTTTCGTCCTGTCAATCGCAGAAGCAGGGTTTCTGGACGTAGCAAGCCGGGCAGGTCGCGGTCGCTCGCGCCAGTGGGGTCGTGGACCCCGTGGAAGCCCTCGGGTGACACTCGACGCCCTCCCCGGCGGCGAGGGCCTTCCGGACCAAGGAGAGCTTTGTGGCGACCGCGTGGCGGGTCCGACCCAGCAGCTCCGCCATCTCCACTAGCGACATCCGCTCCGAAGCCGCGTCCATCAGGGTCGCCAGCTCGTACTCGGCCCAGCGCTGGAAGTGGTTGTCGGCACCCTGGCGGGTCCGGTCATTTTCCTTCTTGTCGTGGGCCGCCACCCGGGCGCAGGCGCACCGTCGGCAGTAGTTGGACTGGTGCGTCGAGTAGGTGTTGTCGGCGGTGAGCCCGACCTGGCAGTCGCGACACCGGCGGTCGGTCACTTCGCCCCGCCAGCCATGCCCCAGCGCACGTACGGCGAGTCCCAGCCGACGGCCTTGACGCTGCTGTTGCCGACCCTGCCTTCGCGCTTCTCCAGTCGCCCTGCGGCGACGACCTTCACGTTCCGGGTGGTGCTCATCTTCGAACCTCCAGTGATGTTGGGCGGTGCCGGTGCCGGGGCCCCACTTGGGGGCCCCGGCGGTCGGTCAGCTGAAGTCGACGAGCGCCTTGGTGGCCGCGAAGGTCAGGGTCGCCAGCTGGCGGAGAGCGTCGGTCCGCTCCTGGGTGGCCTCGCTGACCTTGACCGCTGCCTGGGTGACCCAGGTGCCGTCGGTGAACCCGCGCTCCGTGACCCGCTCCGCCACGTCGGCCGCCCGGGCGGTCAGCTGGGCAACGGCCTCATGGGTCCGTCGGTTCGCGTCGGCCAGGGCCCACGCCTTGCTGACGATCTCGGACACCAGGTAGGTCCCGATCTCGCTGGAGGTCAGCAGGACCGCCTGCTCCTCGGTGGGGACCCGGGGGACCCCGTGGGCCTCCAGGTTCGCCCGGACCCCGTGGAAGTCGCGGAGGGCGGCGGCGGCGGTGTTAGTGTTCATGTTCGGCTCCTTCGGTTGTGGCCGGTGCTCCCCGGCCTAGGAAAAGTAAACCACAGGTTTGCTGGCAGCGCAAACCGGGGGCCCCGGACGGGGGCCCCGGACGGGGTCCCCGGCGCGTCGTCAGCTGCGCGGCGGGACCGGCGGGTACATGTAGGCCGCCCCGTCGTTGGTCGGCGGGGTCCGGGGGTCGACCCGACCTTCCCACTGGGGCTCCAGGCAGTCCTGGCAGATGCCCAGCTCGGGGTCGTACGCGTGGCTGAGGGCGACCGTCCGGTACATCCGGACGGCCGGGGTGGACTCCGGGTTGGCGCTGCACGTCTCGCACCAGGCGGCGGGGTCCGCCGTGACCCGCCAGACCTCGGGGCCCTCGCCCTCGATCAGGTACATCATCAGGTAGCCGTCAAAGTCGATGGCCGGGGTGGTGCTGGCGGCGGGGGTGATGTTGGCGTCCATGTTGCGCTCCTCGGGTCGTCGGCCGGTGCTCATTCCGGCCGTACCCCTAAAGTAAACCACAGGGGTTGCGGCTGGCGCAAACCGGGCCCCCGACGTGGCGTGTCGGGGGCCCGGGTCGCTGGCGGTCAGTCCTGCAGGCTGAAGCTGTCCGCCCAGGCGAGCAGGATGTCGAACAGGTGGGCGAAGAAGAAGGCGAGATCCATCAGAAGGACCCTCCCCCGCCGAACCCGGTTCGGCTCACGCTGATGATGTAGACGTTGTACCCCAGCGTCGAGGTCCACTGCCCGGCCCGGTAGGTCGAGGTGTAGGTCCCGAAGTTGTGGGAGTACCGCGCCTGCCAGGCCGACCCGTCGGGCCGGAACCCGGTGATCGGCACGTCGCCCGGGGTGCACTTGCCCGGGTAGAGCAGGTAGGTCGAACCGTCCGACTCGCGAACCACCACGGCGTGCTGGTTGTACGCTCCCTGGTGGCAGATACGGTTGGCGGCGGCCTCGGCCGGGGGCGCGGTCGCGAGGTCCAGGGAGACCCCACCGGAGGCGAGGACGGCCCCCACCCCGGCGACGGCCAGAGCCTTCCGGAGCTTGTTCATCGCTTCACGGCCTTGAACACCAGGTAGGTGATCGCCAGGATGAAGTCGACGACCAGCCAGAGGCCGATGACCAGGGCGACCCCGATCCCGGTGCCGACCGACTCGGCGTCGTTGCACGCCTGCTGGCTCAGCGAGCCGCAGTCGCCCACCGGGTCGCCGGAGGCACCGGCGAGGCCGCTGATGACCCAGATCAGGAACAGCACCTGGACGGCGAGGAAGACCCACGGGAAGATGCGCCTCGGCTTCTTGGCGGGCTTGCCCGGCGGGGTCTGGTCGACCGGGCCGGTGTAGGGCTGGGACATGTCATGCTCCTTGCTCAGAGGGGCGGTGTAGGGGTGGTGCCAACCGCCACCCAGGACCGGGGAAGGGACCCTGGGTGGCGGAAGATCGGGGGTCAGACGAGGGGGTGGCTGACGCAGCCCCGGGCCTTGGGGGAGGCGACCGTGACGGCGAGCCTGCCGGGGGACCGGACGGTGCGCGGGACCCGGATCGTGTTCGGGCAGTCAGCGTGCTCGCACTTGACGACCCATCCGAGGGCGTCCTCGCGGACGATCGTGGTGGCGTTGGTCCGGCGGGTGATCTTCGCGGTCATAGGAAAAGTAAAACATAGGCTTGCGTCGGGCGCAAACCAGGCTCACCGGCGGCCCCGGTGCCGCCCGTCCCCGCCCGGCTTACGAGCCCGGGTCTGGTAACCCAGCATCAGGTCCGTCAGGGCCCAGACCATGGCGTCCAGCCGGTTCGGGGAAGCCGCCCCCGCCCGGAAGTCCGTGAGTACCAGCTCGTCCTCCAGCTCCTGCTGGTAACCGACCATCCGAGCCCGGTACGGCAGCAGCGCGTGCTTATCCTCCTCGAACAGCGCCGACACCGGCTCCGCCCGAGTGCGCTTCCCGTCGCTGGCCCAGACCTCGATGATCCGGACGTTCTGGTCGACCTGGCGGAACACCTCGGTCATCCACTTGCCGCCGTGGTTCCGCTCGATCACCAGCGCGTCCGCCCCGACTTCGTAGTACAGCCCGACCGCGCGCTCCGCCATCTTCCGGGGACTCGCCTTCCAGGCCCAGGAGCCCAGCACGTAGCCGACCCCGTCCATGCCCTTAGCGCAGTGGGAGACACCGAACTCGTCGCCACCCTCCTCACCATCTGACGGGTCGACCGCGATCACCCGGCGGGCGACCCCGATCATCGGCAGCTTCTCCGGCCGGACCCTGCCCCGGTCCAGCTCAGCCGCATCCCAGAGAGCGCCCTCGATCTGGTCGATGGCGTCCCAGTCGCCCCGCTTCAGCGCCTCCCGCAGGGCCCGCTTGGAGTTGGCGTTCAACCGGTGCACGTAGTCCGGGTCGGCCGCCATCAGCGCCGGGTTGTCCTCCAGGGTCGCCGGGACGTACGCCCGGGTCCGGGGACGTGGCACGTCCGGGGTCGCCCGTGGCCGCCACACCTCGAAGGCCGACGGCAGGTCCTCCCCGGGCTCGATGTCGACGGTCAGCGGCTTGACCCACCAGCGCTTCACCCACTTGTGCCCGGCCCCGCCCGGGTTGGTCGTGGCGACGAGGTGGGGTCGCACGCCCGGGATGGTCGAGCGCAGGCGGCCGATCATGAACTCCACCTGGGACTGCTGGAACTCGGTGACCTCCTCGAACCCGATGCAGCCGTACTCGGCTCCCTGGAAGTCGATCACCGTGTCCACGTACTGGAGCGACCCGACCTCGAAGACCGAGCCGTTCGGGAACGTGAAGGTGTGCTCCTGCTGGTTCCACTTCGCCCGGCCGTTGAGCTTCATCTTGGCGCGCGGGATGACCGTCCGGTTCAAGCTGGGGTAGACCCGCCGGAAGATCGCGACGCGGTTCCCGGGGTACAGCTCGCACTGCTGGATCATGTACTCGATGAGCCACTCGGTCTTGCCGCCACCGGCCGCCCCGCCGTACAGCAGGTCATCCACCTGACCGGCGAGCCGGGTGGCGGTGGCCTGCTTCGGCTGGGCCTGCCAGGCGTTCTCGGCCGGGGTCAGCTTGACCCGTAGCTGCTGGACCCAGGCTGGCTGGACCGGGGTCGTGGTCATACCCGGGACCACCGCCGGTCCAGCGCCCAGAACAGCGCCAGCACCAGCAGCGCCCCGACCACGACCCCGGTCGCCATCAACGCCTGCCGACCGTGATCTCGCGCCGGACCTCCGACATCGGGGCCTGGTGCTGCTCCAGGAAGACCAGGAAAGCCGCCCCCGCCTGCTCCATCTGCTGCGGGGTCAGCTTGATCGCGCGCATGGCCGCCATCAAACCCTCGTAGACGAAGCTGGCCTCGGCCTCGGCGAGTTCGATGGACCGCTTCGCGACCCCAGCGGTGACGGCTGCAGCGGCGGTCTTGACCAGCCGATCCCGCTCCTTGCCGTACTCCTCCGCCCAGGCGACCCGAGCCCGCTCCGCCTTATCCGGCTGCTCCACCTGGATCGGTGCCAGGTTGTGCCCGTTCTCCTGGGACTCGACCTGGCGGCGGAGAAACGTGACCGCACCGGCGGACAGCCGGACAGCCCACAGCAGCGCGTCCTCGGGGGAGATCGCCAACTCGTCAGTGAGGGCGAACCGTTCGGACTCGGCTGCGGTCTGCAGCCGGATGCCCTGGGTGCGGGGGCCGGGGCCGTTCCCGCCGTGGTTGGCGCACCGGCCGTAACCGAGGTGGTCGGTGCGCGTCCCGGCCGGGTTCTTGCACGGATTCCCGGCCTTCGTCGTGCCGAGGCACCGGGGGCCGTTCTTGCCTGCCCCGGTGCGCCGGTCGTTGCCGACGCTCACAGCGCGTCGAACCAGTCGCGGGCCCACCGGGCGTCCCCGAGGGCGGTGTGTCGCTGGTCCTCGGGAACCGGCGGGACGAAGTGCCCGGCGACCGTCTCAGACCTGATCGGAATCTGGTCCCAGGAGTAGCCCTCGGCGTCACCGTCGTGGAGCCCTCGCAGGTACCCCCAGGCGGCGGACTTCAGGTCGAGGATCCCGTAGTGCCAGGGCTGCCAGTGCAGGCCGTGCCGCAGGAACATTCGACCCAGGACCTCAGCGTCGTAGTGGACACCGACCCCGACCAGGGTCGCACCCTCCAGGCGATTGTGCAGCGACCGAGCGACGGACCACTCCGGTCCGCAGGCGGTGTTCACTCCCTGGCCGATCAGGTGCTGGCGGTAGAGCCACCCACGCCCGCCGGTCGTGGAGTCCCCGTCGCTGGGAGTCTCGGCGTTTTCCCAGTAGCGGGTTCGCCACCCGCCGATCTCCAGAGCCTTTGGGTCGGTTCCCTCGGGCAAGGTCTGCGGCGTGTACTCGACCTGGAACAGCCACTCGGTGTCGGTGGCGTGACCGGCGACCGACTGGGGTTCGGCATGCCCCAACTCGGTCGTATCGATCTCCTCCGTCTCCCGGAGGATGACCGCCACCTCCCAGGCTCGGGACAGGTGGGAGAGCCCGGTCGTCTCGGTATCGATGAATGCGATCTTGCGGGGGCGATTCACGGTCACTCCTCGATGTTGCAGTCGGGACGGTCGAGCCAGTGCTCGACCGTCATGGTGGGCATGTGTAGGTCGTTCGCGATACGGGCCTCGAGTAGTGCACCTCGGGATCCCAGCCAGCCGGGCAGCAGTGCGATCCCGTCCGAGTCCGCCACGTCCTTGACGCAGCGGCGCAGGTACCAGGCCCACGGCTTGTCGGGGGTCCTACCGGCGCGGTCCGCCGGGTTCAGTACCGTATAGCCAGCGTTCCGCAGCTGCTCGTCCGCGACGAAGAACGCCGGGAAGTTCAGCCCAGGCAGCCCGGACATGGGACCGCAGACGTACAGGACCATCGGGCGAGTGGTCATCGATCGGCTCCTCGGGTAGTGGCTCCAGCTCATCGGAGCCCGGCTTGAATTGCGGCATGCGTGGTGCGTGGTCGGCGACGATCCTGGCGTCCAGGCACCGGTCTGGCCTGCCCCGGGTACAGTGCTGGCACCACAGCCGGGGCGGGTCGTAGTAGCGACAGGCGACCCTACGGGGCATCGGGACCGGGCGGGGCCATGCCCGGCTCCCCGCCGTTCGAACGGCCCTTGGCGTCCATGGTCTCTTCTGCTCCTTTCCGGCGACACCACAGGCAGAGGCGCACGACCTCGACCTCCCCGCCGATGTCGTGCGCGGTCTGCTGCAACATGTGGAGGCCGCCGCAGCGACCGCATCCCCCGGGTGCCATGTTGCCAGGCTAGCACACGGCCCTATGGCTACCTGACCTCGACGACTCCGACGGCCTTCCGGATCACGGTTCCGAACCTCACGTAGAGGTAGTTGTGGCCGAGCGTCACCATCCGCAGGGCGGGCGACTCCGGCGCATCCACCCCGGCGATCTGCAGCGTCGCCTCGGTGCCGGGCTCAGACCAGGAGGCGGCGACCCACTGGGCGTTCGCGCCGGGACTAGCGGTCCCAGCACCGACCGAGACTTCGGGTGGGTCTACGACCTCTGTTTCGGCCGAGATAGACAAGGTCACGCTCTCAATCGAAGTGCGCGCCAATTGCATCAAGTCTCTCCTCAGCCAGGCGGACCGTATAGTCCGAACCGGAGTATACCGGACCGACGACCGCAAAGTCATCATCTTCGACCGGGTACGGCCCGTACGCGCTGAATTGGATACGAGTGCCGGTCATGGTCGCCAGACCGCCGACGCCACTCAGATCCAGGTCTGCTGTCAGGTCGAACCAGATCTCGGCTTCCGCCAGGTCCATTGCCTCGAACACCGCGTCGACCTGGGTCGACAGCTGAACTGCAGCAGACAACTGTTCGGCCTCGAAAAGGTCTGCGCTGACAGTGGTGGAGATCTCGACCTGGGCGGCCAGTCGGGCAACCCCGACCAAGTCCCCGGCCCGGGCGATCCCGATCTCGCTACCCAAGCCGGACTGACTGTCCAGGTCCAGGTCGATCCCGATCGAAAAACTGACGGCAGAGGCGGTAGAACCGGTTCCGGAGAGAGCAGCAGTGACGACTCTAACGATGCTCACTGAAGCGGCCAGGTGGCCTGTCCCGACCAGACCCGCGTCTCCGGCAACGGCGGCACCGACGGTAGCAGCGAGAACCGCCACCGACCCCAGATCGCCGGTGCTTTCAGCCGGTGCGTCCACTCCGACGGTCAGCGTGCTGGTTCCGCCCAGCTGCACCTCGACCGGGTCCACCTGGACCCCGGTGACGGTGGCGGTCAGCGCCGCGTTGTCGCTGACCGGGACGATCAGATTCAGGTCCCGCTCGACCTGGCCGACCAGCAGTGCCGTACCGGTGCTGGCAGCGGTCGCGGTGGTGATCTGCGAGCTGGCGACCGAGAAGTCCCCGGCGGCGTCCAGGTCCGCCTGCACTGTCCCGGCGACCGTGGAGGTGGCGGCCAGGTCGCCGGAGGCGGTCGTCGTACCCTCCCGCGTGCCCTCCGTGACCACGGAAGACCCGAGGAGGCCCTGGGCCACCATCGAGGCGTCGGCGGACGAGGACGAGGCGACGGCGGCCACGGCCTGGGCCGTGCCGGTGAGGTCCCCGGCCGTTACCTGAGTCGACCGCTGGACCGTGACTGCCAGGTCGCCGGTGCCAACGACATCCAGGTAGAGGTTGGTGACCTGTTCCCCGACCCCGGCGTCCAGTGCGCCCAGCGCGCCCAGGCTGACCTCGACCGTGACCGGTGCCAGCTCGACTGAGGCGCTCAGCACGCCCGCTGCGTCCAGCCAGGCCCCGACCTGGGTTGCCTGGCTGATAGCCACGACCAGGGTGGCGTTCCCGATCGAAGCGGCCGAGCTGAACAGGCTCGGGGCGGTACTCGCGGAGGTCTGCCCGGTACCGGTCGAGTCCACCTGGGCGGTGACCGTGCCGAGCGCGACCACCGCGTCCAGCTGGGCGTCCCCAGTGAGGGACGACCCCAGCTGGACCTCCGGTGCCTCGACCTGGGCGGCGAGTGTGCCAGTCCCGGTCAGTTCCCCCGTGGCGGTGAGGGTAGCGGCGGTGGCCGTGGCCAGGTCCGAGTCACCGGCGAGCGCCAGGCTGGCGGTGACCGTCCCGACCTGGGTGGAGACGGCGAGGTCGCCTGTCCCGGTCCCACCTGCGGGCACCGTGGCCGCGCTGGTGGAGCTGGCGGAGGTCGACCCGTCGCCGGTGAGCGTGACCGCCACTGAGGCCGTGCTCGATACCTGGGCGGTCAGTGTCGAGTCGCCGGTCGACGGTGCCGACATCGTGACGGCCAGGTCCGACGTCACGGCGGTGAGGGTCGAGTCCCCGGTCGCCGGAGCCGATACCGCTGTGGTCGGGTTCGACACTGTGGCGGTCAGAGTGGAATCGCCGGTGATCGCAGTCGACGCCGTGGTGGACGGGTTCGACACTGTGGCGGTCAGTGCCGAGTCGGCACCGATGGTTACGGCTGCGGTGTTGGTGACCCCACTGACGCTGGCGGCCAGGTCACCGACCCCGGTGAGGGGACCATCTACCACGACCGGCGGGAGTTCGATCTCCACGGTAACGGCCAGGTCCGACGTACCCGCCGGGGCGACGTCGGCCGACACCATACCGAGGACCACTGCGGCCCCGAGGTCGGCGGTGCCCGTGGACGGCCCTCCGGCGGTCACCGAGGGCAGGACCGCCACCGCCAGCCCGGCGGACCCGTCCAGGGCGACGGAGGTGGCAACGGGGGCGAGGACGACCCCAGCGGTGAGGTCGCCGGTCCCGGTCGCGGTGACCGCCTGGGTCTGGGCCTGGGCGGTGGTGACGGCGAGGGTCGCGGTACCGGCGGAGACGACCGCTTGGGGAGTACTGACGGCAACCGTCGCGGACAGGCTCGCGTCACCAGTGACGGGCCCAGCTGCGATCACCGTCAGCGGCGCGGTGGTGGCACTGACCGGAGACGTCCAGGCTGAAGCGCGGAGGGTGCTCTTAGAGACTGGCAGCGACCAGGCGGAGACAGCCACCGGTCAGCCCACCGACCGAACTCGGTACGTGTACTCGGTCCCCGGGTCGAGTCCGGTGTCGGAGTAGGTTGTCCCGGGTCGGTTCGTGGCGATCACGACCCCGTTGCGTTCCAGGTCGTAACCCGTCGCCCCGGTAGCGGGGGACCAAGACAGGCCGATTGCTGTCGTCCCGCTGGCCGACGCGGTGAGACCGGTCGGCGGCTGGACCGCCGGGGCGACGTAGGTCTCGGTCATCGTGACACGCTGGGTGTTGTCCGAGCTGTACCCGGTGAACGCCAGAGAGATCGTCGAGCCGTTGTCGGTGACGACCATTCGGCCGTACTGCTGGACGATCGCAGTGCCTGACGCCGGGTAGGGTCCGACCGTGTACGGCCCGCCCTTCTGGCTGGCGTTCTGGTACAGCGGCGCGGCCTGGAAGACGGCGATCCCGCCTGGTGCGTTGGTTCCGTCGTCGGCAGCCAGGCCATGCATGTCGCCGCCCAGCATGGAAATCTGCTTACCGGATGCGGCGAAGTAGTTGGCCAGCTCGGTGCGTTCCGTGGGGTACAGACCCCACGTGTCCCCGCCGGTGGTGCCAATCCAGGTCCCGTCTTGGACCAGGATAATCACCGGTTCGATGGCCGCAGAGATGGCGTCCTTCAACCATTGCTTCTGGACGGTCCCGAGGATAGTGGTGTTGGACGCACCTCGGAAGCTCCGGGTGTCCATCTGGATGAAGCGAACTCGGTTCTTCGCCCAGGTCCGGTAGACGCCGGTGGTAGCTGGGATCCCGCGCAACGGGAGGACCTCACGAACCACCTGGTTGAAGCTGGCAGTGGCGACGGCGTCGGTGCCGTTATACGCCCCATCGTTCATCCAGTCGTGGTCCGACGGGGTGAACGACATTGGGGTGTCGGCGTACAGCGCGATGTGGTTCGGGGCTTGGATCTTCCGGACGAACTGGGTCCGGTAGTTCGCCACCGTGTTACCGGTACCGTCGGCGTAGATCGAAACACCTGGGTCGTCAAACCAATCGCCGAGGTGGAGGAAGAAGTCGTCGTCGCGCGCCGCGATGGTCGCGAAAGCCACGGCATCGGGGGTGTTTTCGCAGGACGCGAAGCAGAAGGAAAACGACCCGACCGCTCCGGGGATGTCAGTGGTGAATGGCCGGGCGGTGGGGGCGGAGAACGTCTCGACGTCCTGCACAGTCATCCCGATCCGCAGGTAGTAACTGACCCCGTTGGCAAGGCCCGAAACGTCCAGTTGGCTGTCGCCTTGGGCATTGGGGGAAACAGCGGAGCCGGAGATGATCCCGGTGGTGAAGGTCGGACTCGGACTGACCTGGGCCCTCACCGAGGTGGCGGACGAGGTACGAACCGCCACCCCGACCGAGTCGGCGGTGGGGATCCCGATCATCTGGGTGGTCAGGACCGGAGTGGGCGGCCCGACGGTCCCGGCGAACCGGAGAACGGCCAGCGCCATCTGGTCGGTCTTGGTCGGGGTCCAGGAGGCGGCGGTAGTGGTCGTGGTCCCACTGACCACGTCCTTGCCCGCCATGATGATCGACGCGCCACCGTTGAAGTCCGGGGCGTTGGTGTCCAGTGACGCCCCGATCTCAGAGCGAAGAACCGTGTACCCGTTGGTCCAGTTGGTGGTTGATCCGGGGTCGGCACTGTCCACCGACAGGAATGCCAGGGCTACGCCAGCCCCGGTGGCGGCCCCCGGATCGCCGGAGATGGAAGTTACCGAGGTGTCGTTGGCGGTCGCCGGGGTGATGGTGGAGCTGGCCAGGGTCGCACCGTCCAGGTCGATCTCGGCGATGATGGCCTGAGCGCCCTGGGCGGTGGTCCAGGTGAGAGTGCAGGAGAGGTCGGTCGCAGTGCCGTCGGCTACCCGCCAGGCGACGATCTGCGAGACGCTGGTGCCGGTGTAGGACCTGGCAACTGTCCAACCGGATGTGGCGGTAGCCGCCGCGCCCTTGGTCTTGTCGATGCCGACAGCCGCCACCAGAAGATTTCCGACGGCTGGTGCCGTCGGAAGGGTGACCGTCGCAGCTGCTGCTGCCTGGTACAAGACCCTGGTGGTAGCTGACTGAACTACGGTTGGCACTGCGACCGACTTTCTCTAGTTGGTACTCGGTGCAGGGTCGTTCGGTGGGACGACTGGTCAGGTCTGCTGGGTGAACGTGAAGTTCACGGTCATCTGACCGGCGGACGGCTGGGAGTTGTACACCGCGTCGACGGACCGGCGGAAGGTGCCGCCGGTGAGGGCCGTGGTGAGGAACGCGGACTGCACCGACACCCCGGCGGGGACGGTGAAGGTGGCGCTGGCGGTGACCGTGCCGTCGACCGTGCCGGGGGCCCAGGTCAGGGGCTGGCGGGCGTAACCCGTGCCGGTGACCTCGGTACCCGCAGTGGCCGCCGCAGCGGTGGTCTGCAGACCTGCGTGGGTGGCGCGGGTGCCGAGGGCGACAGCCGCGTCCTCCTTCTCCTGGACGGAGGCGAAGTTCGCCATGAGTTGCTCTCCTTGGGTCGGATGTGCTGCCGACCCCGGAGGCTACCAGTTTAGGTCGAGCGCAGTCCTTGCTTCGGCGGGTTCTCCCAAAACGAGGGGTGGTCCCCGAGCTGGTGGTCGGCGCTGAACTCGGCCCGGTCACACCAGCACGGGTGTCCCGCCCAGACCGGCTCCGGCGGGACGTAGGCCGAGGTCGGGCGGTCGGCGCGGGCGGCACGGCGTGCCAGGTTGGCTCGGCTCATGACTGCGGCTCCTGGGTTGAGGCACCCGGCCGGGCGGTGGGGTCGTCCACGCCCGGCCGGGGGTACTGGGAGGTGTTGCGCCTCAGGGCGGGCCCGATCATCAGGCCGAAAATCAGGGCGACGGGGAGCCAGGTGGCCAGGGCCCACTGCCACCAGCTCATCGTCCACCGTCCAGGGTGGCGCGGAGCGTGACGGTCTGCTGTGAAACGGCACCGTCGCTCTCCCACTGCTCGACCAGTGCCTGGACTCGTCGCAGCGTCTCCGTGTCAGCGGACGGCCGGGCGGCTTTCCCAGCGAGCCATCCGAGGGTCCACGCCCGTACCTGCTCGGGCGTGTTGTCGATGGTCTGCGTGGGCTCCCAGATGTACGCCGTTGAGTAGGGCTCGTGGTCGTCATCGCGCAGCACCTCGGTCGGGTGATCGTCGTACTGTGCCGCGCTGATGTCGTCCATCAGGTGGCCGTGCGTCAGGGCCTCCAGCTGGCGGGCTTCCTGCTGCGTCTCGGCCGGGGGCTCGGACAGTGCGGCGGGGCGGAAACGCTTGCAGCGGCACGCTGCGCCGCCAAAACACATGCCCTGGCCATGCTGTTGCTGTCCGTGGCCGCACGTCTTGCACCACGTCTCCCCGTTGCGGGGCTCGGCGGCGGTCACTGGGCCACGTCCGGGCAGTACGCGTAGACGCTGGACCCGATGAACGCGTCGGTCTGATCGGTGTCCCAGGTCCACTCTTCCAGCAGTGCGGCCCGGACCAAAGAGACGGGGGTCCCGACCTCCAGCGAGCGGCAGACGGCGTGGGCCACTCGCTGGGTGGACTCGCGGGTGGCCTCGACGTCCAGGTCGTGGGCCTGCATCGCTTCGACGAACCGGCGGTCGTCGGGGTCGGTGGGCAGGGCCTGACCGCCACAGCCCGACAGGGCCAGGGCGGCGAGGATGAGGGCGGCTGTGCGCTTCATGTCGGGACTCCAATCATGGCGTGGACGCTGAACCAGCCGGTCGCAGCGAAGAGCGGATACTGACACCACGGGATCTCGCCCAGGTACGCGCCCTGGTCGTCGATGGACATCGAGACGACCGCTCGGTTAGCGATCTCTAGCCCTTCGAGTGGCCCCATGTGATCCATCTTACACTGCCTACACAAGCCACTTAGAGAGCTTGCGTGCGAGCCACATGAAGATCGGCTCCACCGGCTCCCAGATGACCAACCGGACGTGGACCCTCAGCTCCTCCTCATCCGGGTTCATATGTTCTGCACCCGACGCTCGTACCGACCCCGGGTACGGACCACGACCAGCTCCCGCAGGCAGAGCACCACCACCGCCGTCCGGTTCTTCACCCGGAACGCCAGCAGTAGCGCCTGCATGTGGGTCCGCACCGTCTCCGGGGTGAGCCCGAGGCGCTCCGCGATCTCCTTGTTGGTCGCCCCGTCCCGGGTCAGTTCGCCCAGGACCCGGCGCTGCTGCTGGTTGATCGAGATGATCGGGCGGTCCTCCCTCATAGCAGGCCCCGGGCCTTGCATACGAGCCAGGCAAGTCCGGTGACTGTCTCCCACAGGACGTACCCGAGCCCGGCGGTGATGGGCAGGACGAGGTGGGCGGTCCGCCACCACCCGACTCGGCGGGCTGGGTTGAGCAGCGCGCCCCAGCGGACCCCGATCCACAGCAGCCACCGGCGGGTGAAGTCCACGTGTTCGTCTTCGCAGATGGCCCGGAACGACCCGTCGGTGTCGACCGGGCCGAAGGTGCAGAGCGGGACCGCCTGCTGCGCTTCCTTCTTGCACGTCCGGTAGGGGATCTCGCCCAGGTAGAGGTCGAACTGAGCGTCAGCCTGTCGACAGACCTCACGGTACCGGTCGTTGACGAGGGTGCACAGCTTGTCGTGGGCGGTGGCGGCGAGGGTCCAGGTCCCGGTCTTGGGGAGCAGCCACTGGGCGAACCAGGGGACGGTGGCGAAGTCGGTGATGAACCCGGCTTCGATGGTGATCTCGTCGCCGTGGTTCCCGACCCACCGGATCGGGTGTTCCAGCATCCAGTTGATGGGGTCCAGCCAGGTGACGGTGAAGTCATCCGGGTTCACGAATCCGGCCATCAGTCGTCGTCTCCGGTGTCGTAGATGTCGCCGTGCATCACGGTGTCGGCGGTCATGGTCAACATCCCGAGCAGTTCCACTGCGGCTGGGGTCTCCCCGTCCTCGGATCCGTCGTCGAAGGTGGACTCGACGGTGTCCGACCCGTCGGGCAGCATCCACCGTCGGATCTGGATCTGAGCGACCACCCGTCCGCCTTCCACTTCAAGATCCATCAGGGCTCCTCGATGTGCAGCTGGCCGGTGACGTGGACGTGCCCGTCGAGGGCGTGGGCCCAGCGCGGGGCGGGGATCGGGTTGAACGGGTATCCGGCGTCCCGCCGGTACCCTTCGACGGCGACGTCGAACGCGTACCGGGAGACGGGGACGTCGTACATCGACCCCAGCTCACCCCAGGACAGGTCGCCTTTCAGCTTGACCAGCAGCCGGAGGATCTCGTGGACGTTGGCGTGGGCGGTGGGGCACAGCCAGATCAGGTTGGGCCGGATGTCGGGGCCGCCCAT
>Ga0210040_10000621_pt1 | contig 58208 bp, 42 predicted proteins | sample CryGeyCG12114_NA_FD_185462 | JGI IMG/M metagenome (GOLD analysis project Ga0210040, IMG submission 185462) | Groundwater microbial communities from aquifer - Crystal Geyser CG19_WC_8/21/14_NA (SPAdes) (version 2) | ecosystem: Environmental > Aquatic > Deep subsurface > Groundwater | place: USA...
ATTTGACAGACTCGCGTCGGCCGTCGCGTTTAACTACTAACATAGGCGGTATACTTTAAGCGAGGTTCAAGGCCCCGGGTTGATAAATAAACTGGTATAGGTAGAGCCGCTGCCGGAGCAGAAGGCGGTTGTGCGTTAGAAATTGTATGCAGATAGTATTTATCTTGCTGCAAAGCTTTTCACAAGTATAAAGAACTGATTGTTAAATGATTGATTTGCAACTATCATCCTTTATAGCCATTCAACCATTTAGCAATTAAGCTATACTTAAAAATCTTCATCCAGCGAGAACACGTTTTTATCGGAACCGCCAAGTACACCGGCTTTCTGATACTCGCCCACGCGCTTCTCAAAAAAGTTGGTTTTGCCCTGCAGCGAAATCATTTCCATAAAATCAAATGGATTAGTGGCATTGTATACCTTGCCGCAGCCCAGCGCCAGCAGCAGGCGGTCGGCCACAAACTCAATGTACTGACCCATCAGTTTGGCGTTCATGCCAATCAAATCTACGGGCAGCGCGTCGGTAACAAACTCCTGCTCTATACTTACTGCATCCCGAATAATGGCTTGCACGCGCTCCTCGGGCAGCTTGTTTTGCAGCATCGAGTACAGCAGGCAGGCAAAATCGCAGTGCAGGCCTTCGTCGCGGCTAATCAGTTCGTTCGAAAAGGTAAGGCCTGGCATCAGCCCGCGCTTCTTCATCCAGAAAATAGAGCAGAACGAGCCGGAGAAAAAGATGCCTTCTACGGCAGCAAACGCAATCAGACGCTCAGTAAAATTTTCGCTGTTTATCCATTTCAAAGCCCACTCACCTTTCTTCTTCACGCACGGCACGGTTTCCAGGGCATTAAAGAGATGATCTTTTTCCGATTGCTTCTTTATATAAGTATCTATCAGCAGCGAATATGTTTCGGCATGGATGTTCTCCATCATAATTTGGAAGCCATAGAAGCAGCGGGCCTCCGGCAGCTGCACCTCCTGCATAAAGTTAACAGCAAGGTTCTCGTTCACGATACCATCAGAGGCTGCAAAAAAGGCCAGCACATGGCTGATGAAGTGGCGCTCGCCGTCGTTCAGGCTTTCCCAATCTTTCAGATCCTGTGTAAGGTCGATTTCTTCTGCGGTCCAGAAGCTGGCTTCGGCCTTTTTATACATTTGCCATACTTCGTCGTGCTGGATGGGGAATAGGACAAAGCGGTTGGGGTTCTCTTTCAGTATGGGTTCCATTTCACGTAGCTTTTATAGAGTTAAGAGTTGTGGAGCAAAGTGCCACTGCCACAACCCGCGGATGTTCCAATTGTTCGGATGGCAGCACAGCCGCCGTACCCGTTGTTTAATGAGTTCAAATATATAGAAAGGAACTTGAAATGAGGATTGAAAGTTGTTCAATTTATGCACACTCATCTAAGCGGCTGTAAGCCTGTAACTTAAGAAGTAATACACATGTTTTTCCACATTGTTGGTAAACTATATAGCTAAGTTAAAGTATTGCTTTCCAGCGCTTTACTTAATATTTAGCGTAGCAAATGGGTTGTTTTTGCTGTTATGTTTATACCAAATCGAAGAAATTTATAAAAAGTGGCAGAGGGTATCCCTATGATTAAATTCGGGTGCAGCAAGTGTGGGAAACGTATATTCCTGGGAAGCGTTGCAAAGCAGGCGAATTTGCTTTTCCGGCAAGTATAAAGCCTGTCAGACAGTATCAGATAAGGGCATTCATTTCTTTTGCAGGCAAAGTAAAAGTGTGTCGGCTAAACAATTTATGCAGAAGGCCTTTGGATATTAAAAAAAGTGCCGTACTTTTGCAGACTAATTTTAATTTATACATTGAAGCTGATGTACGCAATTGTAGAAATCGCAGGTCAACAGACCAAAGTAGAAAACGGCATGTTTATCTACGCTAACAAGCTTTCCGGCAATGAGGGTGACGCCGTTGAGTTCGCCAATGTTCTTCTTACTGATGATAACGGAACTGTTACGTTAGGTGCTCCTTTTGTGAGCGGTGTTAAAGTGGTCGGTAAGATCCTTGGCAACGTGAAAGCCGACAAAGTAATCGTTTTCAAAAAGAAGAGACGAAAAGGGTATCGCAAGAAGAATGGCCACCGCCAGCACTTCACTAAGGTACTGATCGAGAGCATTGGATAAGCAGTAAGAAGAAATTTATCGTTAAAATCTTTCAGGGAAAGCACCACGCCAACCTGAGCTAAATAGTAAACAACATGGCACACAAAAAAGGAGCTGGTAGTTCTAATAACGGCCGCGAGTCGCATTCCAAAAGACTTGGTGTTAAGATTTATGGTGGTCAGGCTATTATTGCCGGTAACATCATTGTAAGGCAAAGAGGCACCGCCCATCACCCAAGCACAAACGTAGGTATTGGCAAAGACCATACGCTATTTGCGCTGACTGACGGTGTAGTAGAATTCAGAAAAGGCAAAAAGAACCGTTCTTACGTTTCTGTAAAGCCCAACATTGAAACAGAAACGACTGTAGTAGCAACTGAAACAGCTGAAACTGTAGAAGCCTAAGCATTAAATGCTGCCGGAGGGCAGTATCCGCAAAAAGGGAAGCCGAAAGGTTTCCCTTTTTTATTTTATACTTATACCTGCTGTTACCGGCTTCATATTTTAATGCAATAAAATTTTATATTCTGCGGATATACCCGTAAATTGCAGCTTCTTATCAAGAAAGACTGAGGGACAGGGCCCCACGACGTCTTAGCAACCTTGTGCCAGCTTGGTGCTAACTCCCTTCTGAAGTATAAAAGCTTCGGAAAAGATAAGAAAGTCCATCCTGCCTTTTGGGTGTCCTTCTTGATAAGTATAAATATCGAAGACTTACGAGAAGAAAAACATCCGCTATGAATAATCATCCGATATATCAGTTGTTGCGCGAGCGCGTATTAGTGCTGGACGGTGCCATGGGTACCATGATTCAGCGTTACCAGCTCAGTGAGGCCGATTTTAGAGGCGAACGTTTCAAAAATTATCCTTCCGATCTGAAAGGCAACAATGATCTGCTGTCCATCACGCGCCCGGACATCATAAAAGCTATTCACCTGGAGTACCTGCACGCCGGTGCCGACATTATCGAAACCAATACCTTTAGCGGCACCAGTATCGCCATGGCTGATTACCACCTGGAGGAACTGGTGTATGAACTAAACTATGAATCGGCGCGACTGGCACGCGAAGCAGCGGATGAGGTAGCAGCGCTAAATCCGGACAAACCGCGTTTTGTAGCCGGTGCCATCGGGCCTACTAATCGCACCGCCTCTCTTTCTCCTGATGTAAATAATCCTGGCTACCGCGCCATCACTTTTGATCAGTTGGTAACAGCCTATTATGAGCAGGTACGCGGCCTGGCAGACGGTGGCGCAGATGTGTTGCTGATAGAAACTGTTTTTGATACCCTGAACTGCAAAGCGGCCATTTTTGCGGCGCAGCAGTATGTGCAGGATGGTGGCAAGGAGCTGCCGATTATGATATCCGGCACTATTACAGATGCCAGCGGCCGTACATTGTCGGGCCAGACGGTGGAGGCTTTCTGGAATTCTGTTTCGCATGCGCCTATACTTAGTGTTGGTTTTAACTGCGCTTTGGGCGCGCGCCAGCTCAAAACACATATACAGGAATTGTCGCGTATTGCAGGCTGCTATATCAGTGCCTATCCCAATGCAGGTTTGCCCAACGCCTTTGGCGGTTACGACGAAACGGCAGACGAGATGGGTGCGATTGTGGAAGAATACCTGGGCGAAGGACTGGTAAATATATTGGGTGGTTGTTGCGGCACCACGCCGCAGCACATTCAATTTATCGCCGACCTCGCCACTAAGTATAAGCCGCACACGCCGCCAGTTGTTCCTCCTTTCTCTCGTTACAGCGGTCTCGAACCCCTCACTATTACGCCTGAGAGCCTATTTGTGAACGTGGGCGAACGCACCAACGTAACCGGCTCCAAAAAATTCTCCCGCCTTATTGTAGATGGCAAGTTTGAAGATGCTCTTTCTGTGGCGCGGCAGCAGGTGGAAGGCGGCGCACAAATTATTGATGTGAACATGGACGAAGGCATGCTGGACTCAGAAGAGGCCATGACCAACTTCCTCAACCTCATCGCTTCCGAGCCGGATATTTCCAAGCTGCCCATCATGATTGACTCCTCCAAATGGAGCGTGATCGAAGCTGGCTTGAAGTGCGTGCAGGGCAAATCCATCGTGAACTCCATCAGCCTGAAAGAAGGCGAGGAAAACTTTAAGGAAGTAGCCCGTAAAGTGCGCCAGTACGGGGCCGCTGCCGTGGTGATGGCTTTTGACGAGCAGGGCCAGGCAGACACGTTTGCGCGCCGCATTGAGATTTGCGGACGGGCTTATAAAATCCTGACTGAAGAAATAGGCTTTCCGCCGCAGGATATCATTTTCGACCCGAACATACTGGCTATCGCCACAGGTATAGAGGAGCATAATAACTATGCTGTAGAATACCTGGAGGCTGTAAAATGGATAAAAGCAAACCTGCCGCACGCCCTGATTAGCGGCGGTGTGAGTAATCTGTCGTTCTCGTTTCGGGGTAATGATCTGGTGCGCGAGGCGATGCATACCGTGTTTTTATACTATGCCGTACAGGCAGGTATGGACATGGGTATCGTGAATGCGGGTATGCTGGGCATTTATGAAGAGATACCTTTGGAACTACGCGATTTGATTGAGGACGTGATCTTCAACCGCCATCCTGATGCTACAGAGAAGCTGGTAAACTATGCCGAAAAAATTAAAGGAAAAGGAAAAGCAGCTGTGCAGGCTGACAATGCCTGGCGTGATGCGCCTGTGGAAGAACGCCTGAAACATGCGCTGGTAAAAGGCATTGTAGACTTTATCGACGAAGATACCGAAGAAGCCCGGCAGCGGGCGAACAAGACGCTGGACGTGATTGAAGGGCCGTTGATGGCGGGTATGCAGGTGGTGGGCGACTTATTTGGCGCCGGTAAAATGTTTCTGCCGCAGGTGGTAAAAAGCGCCCGCGTAATGAAGAAGTCTGTGGCCTACCTGCTGCCGTTTATGGAGAAGGAAAAGCTTGCATCGGATACGTCAAAATCAACGGCAGGCACTATCCTGATGGCTACTGTAAAGGGCGACGTGCACGACATCGGCAAAAACATTGTGGGTGTGGTGCTGGCCTGTAACAACTATGAGGTAATAGATTTAGGTGTGATGGTACCGCTGGACAAAATATTGTCTGAGGCCGAGGCGCACCAGGTAGACATGATTGGCCTGAGCGGTTTGATTACGCCTTCGCTGGATGAGATGACGTATGTGGCGCAGGAAATGGAGCGACGCGGCCTGAAAATTCCGCTGTTGATTGGCGGCGCTACTACCTCCAGAGTACATACAGCCGTGAAAATTGCGCCGAAGTATAGCGGGCCGGTAGTACACGTACACGATGCTTCGCGCAGCGTAACAGTGGTGAGCAGCTTGCTGGGCAGTAAACGCGACAGCTATATGGAGGAAATAAAGGCCGAGTATGAAAAGCTGCGTCAGGATCATTTAAACCGTACCAAAGACCGCCAGTTTGCAAGTATAACCGAGGCACGCGCCAACAAGTACAGCATAAACTGGGAAGAGACTGCGACAGTTAAGCCAAGCTTTATCGGCAACAAGATATACACCAACTACCCGCTTGCTGAGATTGTGCCTTACATCGACTGGACGCCTTTTTTCCATACCTGGGAGCTGAAGCGCCAGTATCCGAAAATACTGAACGACCCGGAACTGGGCGTGGAGGCGCGAAAGCTTTTTACTGATGCGCAGCAAATGCTGCAGCAAATTGTGGACGAGAAGCTGCTGGAAGCGCGCGCCGTGGTTGGTTTTTACCCGGCAAACGTAGCTGCGGATGATACCATTGAAGTATACACCGACGATGCCCGTGAAGACGTGCTGGTGGAATTCCATACGTTGCGGCAGCAGGGCAAGAAGGGCGGCAAAGTGCCAAACCTGGCTTTCTCTGATTTTATCGCTCCAAAAGAAACAGGCAAAAACGACTATATCGGCGGCTTTGCGGTGTCTGCTGGCTTTGGCATTGAGAAGCTGCTGGCGCAGTATGAAGCCGAGCACGATGACTATCGCTCTATTATGCTGAAAGCACTGGCCGACCGCCTGGCTGAAGCCTTTGCCGAACTGATGCACGCCAAAGTGCGACGAGAGTTATGGGGCTATGCACCGCAGGAAAACCTTGCAAATGAAAAGCTTATAAAAGAGCAATACCAGGGAGTGCGTCCGGCGCCAGGTTATCCCGGCTGCCCCGACCATACCGAAAAAATCACGTTGTTTAACTTGCTGGATGCAGAAAACAGTACAGGCATCGTGCTGACGGAGAACTTGGCAATGTACCCGGCCTCTTCGGTAAGCGGTTTATACTTTGCGCATCCGGAGTCGCGCTACTTTGGCCTGGGTAAAATAGGCGAAGATCAGGTAGCCGACATCGCCCGGCGCAAAAGCATGGCCCAGGAAGAGTTGGAACGCTGGTTGTCGCCAAACCTGAATTACGAGCCGCAGCCGGTGGCGCAACAAACAGTATAAAAGATGTTAGACGTTAGATATTAGACTTTAGAATTGTACCTTGGACGTAATGCGCTATATGGGTACAGGTATAATTGCTGCTGTCGTAGTTTGAAGTTAAATAGATTGTCTAACGTCTAAAATCTAGCATCTAAAGTTTAAAAGGTATCACCCTTAGCACCTATATGAAAGTTACGGATCACTTCAAGAACGCCGATAAAACACTTTTTACCCTGGAGGTGCTTCCTCCGCTGAAGGGAGAGAATCTCAAGAGCCTGTTCAGCCATATCGACCCGCTGATGGAGTTTAAGCCACCGTTTATCGACGTGACGTATCATCGCGAGGAATATATATACAAGCAACGGGAGAATGGCCTGCTGGAGAAACGTACCACGCGCAAGCGCCCCGGCACGGTGGGTATTTGTGCGGCTATCCAGAACCATTACCAGGTAGATACGGTGCCGCACCTTATCTGCGGCGGCTTCAGCAAGGAAGAAACGGAGAATGCCCTAATCGATCTGCACTTTTTGGGCATCGATAATGTGCTGGTGCTGCGCGGCGATTGCGTGAAAAGCGAGCAGCGGTTTATACCCGATCCCAAAGGCCACACGTACGCTTCGCAACTAATTGAGCAAGTGGTGGACATGAATAACGGTGTTTACCTGGATGATGAGCAGATAAACCACAACGGCACTAACTTTTGCATTGGTGTGGCCGGCTACCCGGAGAAGCATTCTGAGTCGCCGAACCTGAAGGCCGACCTGCGCTGGCTGAAAAAGAAAGTGGATATGGGGGCGGAGTATATCGTAACACAGATGTTTTTCGACAACCAGAAGTACTTCAATTTCGTGAAGCAGTGCCGTGAGGCAGGCATTAATGTACCAATTATACCCGGCCTCAAGCCGCTGACAGCAAAAAGCCAACTGACATTGTTGCCAAGCCTTTTCCACCTCGAGATTCCATGTGATCTGGCCGATGCCGTGGAGGCCTGCCCCGATAACAAAGCTGCCGCACAAGTGGGGGTTGAGTGGGCCATTCAGCAATCAAAAGAACTGGTGGAATTTGGTGTGCCTTGCCTGCATTATTATTCTATGGGCAAATCCGAGTCGGTGCGCAAAGTAGCGGAAGCGTTGTTTTAAGCATATTACGCTGGAAAGAAAAGCCAACACCACTATGGTGCTGGCTTTTTTGCTTTTCCCGGATTGTTGAATGAACCAGATCAAAGAACTTATTTAAGTCATACTTTCTGTCATCCTTACCTGTTAACAGAAAAGTATAAAGGGGCTATTTATTGAGAAGAAGCGGAATGCAGTCTCACTACTTTGCCTAGCAACACCTGCTATACTTCTTCCGCTTCCACCATCAAATCCAGCGTAATCTGGTCGGCCAGCAGCTTGCCTTTGTTGGTTAAGTATAGCACTTCATTCATTATACTTGCAAGGCCTTTCTGTTGCAGTTCCTGCAGGTAAGCAGCATGCTCGGCGTACACGTTGTAATTAAAATCTTCTTGTAGTTTACTTAGATCGCAGCCCCAACTGGTGCGCAGACTGGTGAGCAGGTAATCGTTGGCCTGGTCGGCGGCGGTGAGAGTTTCCAACTCGAACGGTACCACGTCCTGTTGCAGCGCATCTGTATATTTCCTGTTATGAGCTACATTATATTGCCTAGAGTGCCCGTTAAAAGAGTGCGCGCTGGGGCCCACGCCCAAGTAATGCATGCCAAGCCAGTAGTTGCTGTTGTGCCGCGACTCGTGGCACGGAAGGCAGAAGTTTGATATCTCATACTGCTCATAGCCATGTTGTTGCATCTGCTCCAGTAATATTTCGAACTGCTGCGCGGTAAACTCATCTTCAGCAGGTTTAAATTTTCCTTTTTTGCTCCAGCGGCCCAGTGCGGTATCGGGTTCTATGGTGAGGGCGTAACAGGAAACGTGCGGCACGCCCAGCGCAAACAAAGTTTCTAAATCCTTCATCCAGAAGCTATGATCCGGGGCCGGAATGCCATAAATCAGATCTACAGTGATGTTATCAAAACCGGCTGCCTGGGCATCTTTCACGCAATTTATACTTTCGGCGGCGCTGTGGGCACGGTTCATCAGGCGCAGGTGTGGCTCATAGTAAGATTGCAAGCCGATGCTCAAGCGGTTGATACCTGCGGCTTTTAGTTCCTGCAGCTTTTCAGACGATAGGTCGTCGGGATTGGCTTCGAGCGTGATTTCAGCATCATCCGAAACTATAAACTGCTCCCGTATTGTTTGCAACAGCAGTCGTAGTTCGTACTGGTTGAGCAGCGAAGGCGTGCCACCGCCGAAGTAAATGGTATGTACCGTTTGCCCCTGTAAGTATGGTTGGCGTAATTGCAGTTCTCTGGCAATAGCCTTTACGGTGTGCTCCTTCAGCCCCATCGACGTGCTAAAATGGAAATCACAGTAGTGGCAAGCCTGCTTGCAAAAAGGTATATGAAGGTAGATTCCGGCCAAGTTATTAATATGCTGATGTGTTAATGGGGTAAAGTTTTAATGTTATAATTTGCTGATGTATAGGCTTGTATCAGGGGTAGATGCAAATTTTACAGGAGAACAACTATCTTTACTGAATATTATACTTGTGCTCCTGTGAACCCACTCTTAAATGGCTCGCACCAGCGCAGCAACTTATAAGTATGAAATGCAACCGGAGCTAAATTATTAGCACATCAGCACATTAACTTATTACCACATTAACCCATCAGCACATTAAACAATTCATTACAAATGTATAAAATTGTAGCCGTAGTTTGGTGCTTGATTTTGTGCCTGCCGGTAGTGGCGCAGGTGCAGGAAAGCGCTCAGCTTAGCAACCCGGTGCCGGCGCAGCGCAAAGTGGCACTGCGGTTTTATACTTCCGATGAGGACAAACAGACGCTTGGCAAGTATAATTACACGGCTATACTTCCTGATTCGGCAGTGGCGCGGCAGGAAGTACAAACTTTGATTTACCAACTGCAGCAGGACGCTTTTTTGCTGGCCTCAGCGGATAGTTTATACCTGCGCCATGACACGCTCCACGTGAAACTAAGTATAGGCCAGGAGTTTAAATGGGCGCAACTGCGCAATGGTAACCTGAGCGAAGGTATATTAGTGGAATCGGGCTTCCGGGAGAAGTTTTACCATAACATGGCCTTTAAACCTGCCGAATATGTAAAGCTGCAACAACGCATCCTCGACTATGCCGAGCGTAACGGCTATCCTTTTGCCTCCGTCTGGCTCGATTCCATCCAGATAGACGATAATAAAATTTCGGCGGCGCTTATGGTGGAGAAGGCCTTTGTAGTTACCTACGACTCGCTGCAGGTGATGGGCGGCAGCAAAACCAAGCCGAAGTTCCTGATGCGCTACCTGCAACTATACCCCGGTCAGCCTTACAACCAGCAACAGATTGAAGCCTCACAACGGATGCTCACAGCCCTGCCTTACATCAAAGTTACGCGCCCGCCGCAGGTGCGATTTGCCCGCGATAAAGCACGCGTATACTATTTTTTGGAAGACCGCCAGGCCAACCAGCTCGATGGCGTTGTGGGTTTTCTGCCTGACCCTACCCGCTCCGGCAACAAGCTGCTGATAACGGGTGAGGCGAACCTGAACATCCGCAATATAAAAGGAACGGGCAAAAGCCTGGGCCTGCAGTGGCGGCGCGTAAACAAAGGCTCAGTTATACTGAATGGCGAGTATCTGCATTCTAATTTGTTTGGAACACCATTCGAGCTGGGCGGCAAGTTCAGTTTGCTCAAGCAAGATTCGTCTTACATTACGGTGCAGCCGCGCCTGCAACTGGGATATTATACTTTAAAGTATGGTAAGTTTAGTGTGTTTACCGAATGGCGCAATTCGCGCATTTTGTCTGAAGCCAATCCGCAGCAACTGCAGAACCTGGATTTGGCCGATGCGCAAACAACTACTTATGGACTGAATTATATCTGGAACAACCTTGACGACTTTTATTTTCCGCGGCGCGGGCGGCTGGTAGAGCTGCAACTGGCTGCTGGTACTAAAACGCTGCTGCGTAACCCCGATTTGGAAAAGAGCTTTTACGATACCCTGGACCTGAAAACCAATCAGCTAAATATAAGTATGCGGCTGGAGAATTTCTTCCGACTCGGTAAAAACAGTGCCTTGCTGGCGCGGCTACAGGGCGAAGCTTTGCTCAACGACCAGATTTTCCTGAACGACATGTACCGCATTGGGGGCCTCTCCTCACTCCGCGGCTTTGATGATTACTTTTTCTTCGCCTCCAGCTATGCCGTGGGCACACTCGAATACCGCCTCTTTACCGCCGCCGATTCTTACGTGCTGTTGTTTTATGATCAGGGCTACTATCGCAGCGATTTAAAAACTTCTTTGGCAGACGGATATCCGCTTGGTATAGGTGGAGGCATCAGTTTTAGCACCGGGGCAGGCATTTTTCAGCTGGTGTATTCGTTGGGGAAATCGGAGCAGCAGCCATTATCCTTTAAATACTCGAAGATACACTTTGGGATAACCAGTAAATTTTAAGTTTGTACACTTTTCTTGATGTTTTTTGGTGCTTAGACTTGCATCGTAAAAACATTTGTCCTACTTTTGTAACACAATAACAGTGCGGGATGGAGCAGTTGGTAGCTCGTTGGGCTCATAACCCAAAGGTCACAGGTTCGAGTCCTGTTCCCGCTACAAATAGGGCCGATCAGCTTTCTTGCTGGTCGGTCTTTTTTCGTTTGCCTCACAGGACTGTTAAATCATTCGCCCCTTGCATTATGTCTTTAGTTTTAGTTTACTAATTTAGCCTTGATAAAAGCATAATGAGAGCTAGATTTACTACACGAAGCATAGTAGAGAATAAATACCCTTCAGAAGGTTGGCATAAATAATCCGCTATTTAGCTCGCTTAAATAAAGACTATAATAATGCAGCCACAAATATTTATTTCATACAGTTGGAGGAACAAAGATATTGTTGATACTATAGATGCAGATTGGGAAGCAGTAGGAATTAAGTTAATAAGGGACATAAGGGATTTAGAGTACAAGCAGAACATTAAGGACTTCATGAAGCGGGTAAACGATAGTGACTATGTGTTACTAATCATCAGCAAAGGCTATCTAGAATCAAAGAGCTGCATGTATGAAGCTATAGAAATGTTTGAGAGTTCTTCATTTAAGGACAGAATACTTCCTATTCTGGTGGAAGATGCAAGAATAGATAAATCGCATGAGAGATTAAATTATATCCAATACTGGGAAGAAGAAATAGAAAAGCTGAATAGCAGCATTAAGAATCTTAAAAGCCATGCAAATGCTATTGGTATCTATAAAGAATTAGATCACTACACCAAAATTAGATCTTCTATTGATAGGTTTATGGATGAAATAAGTAGCATCCTTTGCCTGCCATGGGATGAGGCAAAACAGACTTCTTACGCTCCCCTTTTTAAAGCTATAGGCGTTGATCGCGACAATATTCTTGCGAAGTGTATCAAAATTAACAGTTTGGCAAGTGTAGAAGAGAAAGAACTAGCCCTTGACGAGCTATTCTCCCGCTATCCAAATAATAAGCATGTATTGAATGCGCAAGCAAGCTTAGCTCATGACGAGAAGAAGCATAAGAAAGAAAAAAGAATAAATGAAAAAATCATAGAGTTATACCCAGACTACTTCTATGCTTATAATCATTTGGCCAACTTATTAGCTTATAATTTTAAGGAGCATGAAAAGGCTAAAGGATATTACAAGAAAGCCTTGGAAATCAACCCAAAGTTTGCTAGCGCTTATAACAACTTAGGTCTTCTTTATAAAACAATATCAAAGACAACAGGAGGCTAGGGAGTTGTATGAAAAGGCTATAGAGATAAATCCAGATTATGCCGAAGCGCATTACAATTTTGCAAATATTTTAACCGACTACTTCCATGAACATAAGGAGGCTAAGAGGCATTATGAGCGTGCAATAGAGATTAAGCCCAATCATTTTGGTGCTCATAATAACCTGGGCCTTCTTCTTGCAAGGAACTTCTGTGAGCATGATAAGGCAAAAGAATATTATGTGAAGACTCTTAAGATAAATTCAAATAGTAGTGTTACCCATAATAATTTAGCTGTCCTACTGGAAAAAAGCTTTCAGGATTACGGAGAGGCAAGGAAGCACTATGAGAAGGCACTAGAAATAGACCCCAGCCATACACAAGATTATTTAATTAATCTTATGGCGCTCCATTTTCACGAACATGAAAGAGCTATACAGTATTATGAGAAGGCTTTGGAAATAGATTCAAATAATGTCTCTGCTTATATTGCTTTAGCTAATATACTATCTTATGGCCTACAAAAACACAAAGAGGCAGGAGTGTACTATGAGAGGGCTTTAGAGATAAATCCAAACTGTTTTGAGGCTCATTATGGTATAGCTCTTCTTCTCATAAATAACCCGCAGGAGCCCGAGGCAGCTAGAAAGCAGTTTGAGCGAGCCTTAGAAGTAAAACCGGAAAGTGATGTTGCTCACTATAATTTGGCAGTACTTCTGACAACACACTTTAAGGAGTATGACGTTGCTAAAAGGCATTATGAGATGGCTCTGGAGGTAAATCCATATTATGCAGAGGTCTACTACAATCTAGCAGTACTTATGGAATCAAAGTTCCAAGAGCATAACAAGGCTGCGGAATATTATAAATTGGCTTTTAAGTTGAAACCGAGTTTGAATTCTGTTGAGGTGCCTAACATTTTAGGGTTCGGTGAAATGTTGATAGATGCTCTCCACCAAAATGTTATCAAAAGTAGTGCCCCTAATTCGGAACTGTAAGGCCGTTTAGAGGGAGTAGGAACATGAACAAGTTTATTTAGTTCTAGACTATTCCTAGTTAGGAACTACTTTAACCAACACTATCCTTATCTATATTCACAGCAGTGAAGAATTCAGCAATGGCTGCTAAATCATCAAAGATATTCTCCGATATTTGATTGCTTTGGCCTACCTAATTAAATCGCAAATCATTAATTTCTAATGATTTGCGATTTTTGCATTTAAACCCGTACATATTCCGGACACATAAGTAAAAAGCATCGCCTTGTTAACAAGGCGATGCTTTTTACTTATGATCAAATTAAGCTTTAAGTGTTAACTTGATTCGTATTATCGTTTTAATGTTAGCATATAGATAGCGACAGAACTTATCGGGAATAAATTTATAGAGCCTCCAAATTGTGGGGCTATATTGTAGATGGCAGTATTAATAGCCTTATTGCTTATGAAACGGAAAGAAATAAGTGCTAAGCCGCTTCGTCAGAACTTTTGACAGCCACCGCCAAGACTTCAAAGGATTGGCGGTAAAGTTAATTGAATCAGGTCAAAGTATAAAGGCCGTTAGCTCCTTGACAGGCGTGAGTCCTTCTATTCTTTATTCCGGCAAGTTGGTTGAAGCATTAACATGGGATACAAATCTTACTTCTTATAGATTTTGAGATAGCTTCGTTTAAAAAACAGGAGTACAGGTATAAAAATGTTTAGTGATGTGTAAAGCAAGTGGATGAGGTTGAACGGTTGTACAAATTTATAAATAAATATTCAAGTGTACAGCGAAGATTTCAAGCTTTGATGTTTAAACATGCCGGTAAATTAAGCATAGGGGCTGCCTCTTTTTTGCCGGTATTTCCGGACAGTTCACTTATGAATGTAAGTAAGCCTCTCCTGACTTCCTGTAGCTAAGAATGAAAGAACTAAAAGAAACTCTTTCTTTTAGTTCTTTCATTTACGGACTATAAACATAACCTAGTTATGCATAAACATTTGCTTTTAACCATTTCACACTAGCAGCTGGCTCAGCAATAGATTTGGCGCCATCTTGCTCAATAAAAGTATGTCGTACCCCCGAAAGTTCTGAGTTTTCATAAATACGTTTAAAATCTACTTTTCCTTTTCCTACAGCACAAGGACGGTTAGTAGCAGGATCAATATCTTTAACATGCCACAAAGGGAAACGTCCGGGATATTGTTTAAACATCTCTACAGGATCCATGCCTGCCTGTGTAGCCCAAGCCAGATCAACCTCCATAAAAACTTCATTTTTATCTGTCTGACCTAAAACATAATCATAAGCACTAATACCGTCAATTTTGGTAAATTCTGATTGATGATTATGATAAGCAAATTTCATATTGCTTTTTCTGGCTGCCTCTCCCGCCTTAGCAAAGATTTCTGTAGTTTTTTTAATCTCATCCATGTCAGATTCTGCGGAACTTGCACAGATAATCCAAGAACATCCACCTTCAGCAGATTCATCAACAATTTGTTGAAGATTATCACGCAAATTTGTACGCTGCCCAGCTTGCTTTGCAGGAGCACCAGCACCAGCAGGTGGAGTAGTCATTGTACGTGGAAGGCCACCTACGTGATTACCTATCCATTTCATGCCTAAATCATTTACCATAGCAGCAAATTCTTTTGGCTTATGCCCATAATAAAGCCCTGTTGTACTACCTGTTGCTGTTTCTAATTCCTTGATACCGATATCTGCAATCTGTTTTAATACAGCTTTGGTATCAACATCTTTACCATTGAATAAGAATCCTAAAGTATAGGTTTGTAAACCTATTGGTGGATATTTAGCGGCAAGACCAGCGAACAATGAGTTTCCACGGCTTATTCCAGGTAAAATACTAGCGGCAGCTAAGGCGCTGGCAGCTTTTAAAAATGATCTTCTATTAAACATATTAGTTATAATTAAGTGTTATGAATCTAATTTACCTCATCATTAAATTTAATACTACTCATCGGAAACAAAGGCTGAGTTGCAGAAACAGCACTACTTTTAAACACATAATAAATATCATACTTGCCGGTAACTAAAAGTATGGGTTCTGTATAAGGACTGAATCAGCTACAAGGTAATAACATATTGATTTTTAAAAGTTCGGCCGTGGCTGTTGCACAACTATACTTTTAAGACCGCTTCGTGCATAAAACTCCGTCGTTGAGTTCTTAGTTAAAAGATCGCTTTAAAGGCCAAAGAATTACCTGCCCAAACCTGTGCCTGCTCCTTTTCAGCACTACTGCTTACTATTTTCGCCGGAATAAACTCATATACTGCTTTAATGCGAAATACATTGCCAGCGGGCAGCTTATCACTATCAAACATAGGTCAAGATTAACCTCTCAGTTGCAGGATGAACACCTCGGGTTTGTCAGTGATTTCGAATTAAGCAACATCTCCTATAAGTTCCGGCAAAACACAATCTATAGTGCGATGCGGAAAGGTTGGGAACGGAGCCCGAAATTCAACAGATAGAAGAAAAGATTACTTATCAGTCAAAACTATTTTAAATGTTAATTTAGCAAAAAAGGAGCTACAGCTAGTTAAGCTGTAGCTCCTTTTTCAAAAATGTTTTTGCCTATAACAAGAACGATAAAACTTTGCAACAGCAGTTAAATCATCATAGAAGAAGCTCGATAATAGAGCGTATTGGCCTACCTCACTCCTCTGCCAGCCTTCCGCTCCCAAAAGAGTAGTATAAACGCAGCAACGCCTGATTTACACTACTCTTTTGGGAGCTCAATGTAAAAGGTAGTGCCAACATTTTCCTCACTCTCAAACCATATTTGCCCCTTGTGCCACTCCACGATGGTCTTGATAATGGACATGCCGAGGCCCGTGGTAGGTTCCCCGTCGAGCCCTGGTCTGCGGGCATTGGTAAACTTATCGAACAAGGTAGCATGAAACTTCTCCGGTATACCAACGCCATTGTCTTCTACTTTGATTAAGACCGTCTGCTTTCTCTCTTCCAGACTTACTGTAATTATTCCACCTTCAGGGGTGAACTTGATAGCGTTAGAAATAAGATTATTTACTGCCTGCACCAGTTTGATGTCATCAAATGCTATGTAAATCTCTTTGCTGGCACAAAAGAAACGGAAAGTTTTGGCTATTTCCTTTTCAGATTGCTGGTACTGCTCTATTATCTCATCAAACCTGTCTACGATATTTGCCCTCCGCTTGATTAAGTCTACTCCTGTAGTCTCCAGAAATTCATTATCAATAAAGTTCTTAATTAATGAAACCCCATGCGCGCTTGTCTTTTCGATTAGTCCTATAAGCTTATCTAGTTCCTCACTGCCATATGATTTTGTCTCTTCTGATAATAATTCTGAAATGCTCTTAATTATGGCAAGTGGGCCTGCTAAGTCATGCGCCAGAATATGCAGCACAGAGTTCTTTTTGTTTCCAAATTTTTTTAGGTAGTCATTGTACTGCTTTGAGGCGGTGATGTCTTCTAAGGAGCCTATAATACGCTGTTGCTCTGATGCATTATCCATCAGGAAAGGTGTCAGGCATACCCACTGCTCTTCCTGCGCTGGTAAAGTTATGCGAAACTCCATTTCCTTGCTGCTATTATCTTTCAACAGCTTCAGGCACGTTTCCTCTACATACTGCTGGTCATCCGGATGAACCATTTTTAACAAGGAGGCAACATCTATGGCACTTTCTGAAGTTAAATTAAAACTCTTCTTAAAAGCGGGATTCAGGTAAGTGAACTGGTTAATTTCTACTTCATAGATGAAGATAGCAAATCTGCTGTGGTTAGCTAGAAACTGTAAATCTGTAGCGTCGGCGTTTGTATGTGGCATGGCTTAGAGAAACGCTGTTATCTCTTAAAGCGATTCTTGAATAAAGGTAATAAATTTAAAAGAAAACGAAAGGCATACTTATCAGCCAGGTTGCCTTTGGGGAAAATTCAGCAACATCATCTCTGTTCTCAAGCATAAAGTCCAACAGCAGAGATATTTGGGTTACCTTAAAAGCAATCGGCCCTTGCAAAACTACTTGCAAGGGCCGATTGCTTTTAAGAATTGTAAAGGAACTGCTTATATGTTTTTACTACTTAATAGTAAGCTCTCGGGCTATAATGAATAAAGGGTAGTGTACTAGAAGTAAGGATGTTTCTTTTACGGAATTAGCAATGAGCAGCAGGAGTTATAAAATAGAGATTGCCAAACCTTTATTTTATATGACCACCTGCCCTCACTGCCATAGCTTAAAGATAGTAAAAAACGGAAGAAGTTACTACGGCAAGCAGAACTACAAGTGCCGCCACTGCCGGAGACAAGCAGTTGAGCAGTCAGCTGAGAAGCTCTACAGCCGTGATGAGTTGTTACAGATGCTGCTGCTCGAGCGGTTGTCTCTGCGCGCCCTGGCCCGCATCCTGAAAGTGAGCCTGGGCTGGCTGGTGCCGCGTGTAAAGGCGCTTTGGCAACATATAAGATATTTCTTAATAAACTATAACATTGAAAAACTGGCAACTTTGCCATCCTTACTTTAATTACAGTACCGAATAAACTTGAAAGAAAACTTTTTTAAAGCTTTTAGAACAAGCAAACGGTGCCGCCAACCCAATCAAAATCTTTGTTATAGCGTACGCCTATCATCTTACCCCTGCTCAACCTGGCCAGGTTAATAACCAATGTAGGCTTTGCATCGCCGTCGGGCCATACATACATCAACCTGATTTCACATTTCACATCCCCATCAGGGGCTTTAACGACAGGCTCGTACGATACTTTTTCCTGTAGAATCCAGTTTTCAGGATCTTTAATGGCCTTGATGTCAGCTTCCGAAACATCTATAAGTACGCCTTGTCCGGCAAACGAAAAGAGTGGTTTCAATACATAATTCTCCAGGTTTGCAGGTATTGTTTCTACATCAGACAGGAAAATGGTTTGCGGCACAAATGCACTTTTCAGGAAAGGCATGGTATACTTACTGATGCGGTAAAACCAGTTCGGATGTGTTACCCATTCAACCTGATTGGAATTCAGGAGATCGGGGATATGTTTAAAAGCCTCTTCTTTGTTTGTTATCTCGTCAAAAATCAACCTGTTGTAAATTCTCCTGACAGGTTGCTCTACATCATCTCTGGTATAATAAAACTGGTTTCCACGCTGCCTTAGCTCATCCAGCGCGACAATGGCAATGCCCAGGTGCCGCGCTGTTATATAGAAATCAACTGCAGTTTTTTGCTCCCTGGCATTAATATCAAGCAAAATAACTTCGTCTGGCTGATGGTTTCTGATAATAGTCCGGCGGAGCAGATCGAAATAGCTTTGCTCATCATGGTCCTGAAAGTATGGCGAAAGGCCACGCACAACCGGGAAATGCTTTTGATACTGCGCTGCCAACTCCGGCTGAAAGCCATACAACGACGGGAAGCCCTGCAACTCAATAAGTTTAGGCACCAACTCTCCGTCTGCACCGCGGCACACGGCAAAATCAAAAGTTAGGAAATGCGGCTGATCGTTTTCGTGCGCTGCCCGCCATACTTCCGGAATAGATCTTTCCGTCAGTTGCTTAAAATCAGCACGCAGCATTATATTTACCAGATCATTACCAGCAGTTACCAGTTTGTTTTTAAAATCCTGATCTATAAAGACAGGCGTTTCCGCTATTCTGAAGGCAATCTTGTTTTCAAGGCCCTGGTTGAGATCTGCCAGCAGTTGCTGGTAAGCTTCTTCAGTAAAAGCAGCATTATACTTTTCTCGAATTTTTTTAATCATAATCAGGCAACCAGAATGCTATTAAGGGCATAATGTATAAACGAAGGTATGATTTCCTTGCGGGTCAGTTCCAGCTTATTAGGGTCATCCAGCAAACGCAGCACTTCAAAATACTTTTCTTCGCAGTGCGCAGCAATCACCTTCTCTTTGTTTTCTTCCTGGAGCAGGAATTTTTTCATCCCAACCGGATCTGCTTCCGGATGAAATTGCGTTCCAAAGAAATACTGGTTAAAGCGGATGGCCATCATGCAGCGCTCCAAATTAACATGCGCGCGCTCTTTTTCTATCGCCAGCAACGTGGCCCCTATGCGTTCAAACTGCTCTTCGTCAGGCTCTATTACCTGCCAGTCGCGCGAATCCATTGCAAAAAATGTTTCATCTGCGCCGCTGAAGATTTCTTCATTGTCCCAGGCAGCGGTTTTATAAACAGGAAAGATGCCGTAAGAAGTAGAACGCCTTTTTACAACCTTGCCTAATTTATACTTGCGGCACATAAGCTGGAAGGAGTGACAGATGAAAAATCCATACTTTTTGTCAGTCCGCTCAGGATCATTGTTAATAGCTTCGAGCTTGTTGATGAGATCAAAATAACTGTTTTCCCAATCAGAGCCTTCGCTTTCTACAGGGCTGCCCGGGCCGCCACTGGAGATATAAATATCAAAATTGGTATCAGGAACTTCGTTTTTGCCGCGTACATCAAATATTTCGTAAGCCAGATCAACTGCGTTGGCCGTGCAGAATCGTTTTAGTATTTCCTGAATGCCGCGCATTCCCTGGTTTGGATAGCCATCGTACAAATCGAGAATAGCAACTTTTATAGACATAATATGGTAGTATGGCCTAAAATCAGGCACTATGAATAATCTTATTTATCTTAACAACTTGTAGGGCAACAATGGTGCCTTTGGCACAGGGATATACGGGATATTTGGGCAAGCGAACAAAAAGTAATTAATTTTAAAGAACACAAGTATCAGGATGTTAGCCACAAGACTTCTCCTGTATTAATAATTAGACAAAATAAACTTCATAATTTAAATACTTGATCAGCGAATATACTATTCTAAAGTATAAAACAATCCTATATCTAAAAGCCTGATACGTATGCCTTCATGATTAAACATCTACGCCCTGCAGCGTTTGCGACGTGATATAATCCACCACATCTGTAAAGCTCTGGTTTTTGCTGTATACTTCCAGTTGCCTGTCGGCGCCGGTGCCATGCTCCAGTATATGGTGCACGTAGTTAATTTCGTTGCGGCTGCCCAGTTCGTCCACCACGTCATCGATAAAATCGAGCAACTCCAGAATCAGTGATCTGGTGTTTACTTCCATTTCTTTTCCGTAATCTATCATTTTGCCGTCAATTCCATACCTGGCAGCCCGCCACTTGTTCTCGTTGATCAACGCCCGGCTGTAGGTGATGAATTTGAGGTTCTGCAGCCGCAGTTTGTATAGTTTGGCGCAGAGGGCCTGAAAAATAGCTGTGAAAGCCATAGTTTCATTTACCAGCATCGGGCAGTCGCAGATACGGAATTCTATCGTATCGAAGAAAGGGTGCACCCGCACATCCCACCATATCTTTTTGGCGTTGTCGATGCAATTGGTTTTCACCAGCAGCCTGATATAGCTGTCGTAATCCTCTATACTATGAAAGTGGTCGGGGATGCCGGTGCGCGGGAATTTGTCGAATACCTTCGTCCGGAACGATTTATACCCTGTATTCCGACTTTCCCAGAAAGGCGAGTTAGTAGACAGGGCATACACGTGCGGTAAAAAGTAGCGCACCTCATTGGCAATATGCATGGCCACATCGCGCGACTGGAAACCCACATGCACATGCAACCCAAAAATAAGGTTAGAGCGGGCGGCCTCCTGCAGTTCGTTTACAATTTCGCTGTAGCGCGGATGATCTGTTATAAGCTGGTGCTGCCAGTGCGAAAAAGGATGCGTGCCGGCTGCCCCAATGCGCAGGCCAAGTTCTCCGGCAAGCGTAGCCACCGTTTTCCGCAGTTTGGTAACTTCTATCCGCGCTTCATCGGTGTTTTTACAGATGTTGGTGCCCACTTCTACTACGGCCTGGTGCATTTCTGCTTTTACTTGGTCTTCGTGTATTTTTTGTGCAGCCTCTACAATTTTCTGGTCATGGGAGGTGAGCTCGCGCGTTACAGGATCAACCACCATAAACTCTTCTTCTACCCCTAATGTAAAATCATTCATAAAACATGGGTTTAAGTTTAAAAGCAACTAGTAGAACATACGCAATTCTGCCCGGCAAGCTGTAGGCGAAAGCACACAACAGCGGCGGAAAAAGCCGAAGCAGTATAAGTTATCTGCTTTTTACGTAAGTCATAATCAGATTTATACTTGTTTTCAGATTTTCCGCCATTACAGCTTACCCGAGCAGAGGCGTATGGGCGCTGCCTGTTTTTACAAACTTGCCCCATGTTAAATTGTCTTGGTTGGGCTTGTGATTTTTTGCTCTTTCGATGGCATACGACGCGGCAGTTTCCACTACCCACTCAAAGTTTTCTTCGCCTACGGTGGTTCGCTCAGCATCAGGGGCAGGGTTGCAAAAGTCAATAGCGTAAGGCACGCCGTCGCGTATGGCAAATTCTACCGTGTTAAAATCATACCCTAAGTATTGGTTAAGTTTGATGACATACTCTTTTACCTTGGCCAGCAGTTCATCCGAAGCAGGCGCTTTGCCGTGCTCATACCTTAAATGATGCGGGTTGCGCGGCTCGTACTGCATAATGCGCACGTGCTCGCCGCCGATGCAGTAGCACCTGAAATAATCATCAAAAACAATTTCTTCCTGTAATAGCATCACCAGCCTGCCGGTCTGGTTATACTTGTCGAAGAAGTCTTCGGGGTTGTGCAGCTTGTACACATCTTTCCAGCCGCCGCCGTCAAATGGTTTCATATAAGCCGGAAACCCAACGTAATTAAATATTCCTTCCCAGTCCAGCGGGTAGTTCAGGTTCCGGAAAGAATTGCCGGTGGTGTCTTCCGGCATGTCGCGCGAGGGCAGCAGCACGGTGTTGGGTACCGGCACGCCCAGCTTAACAGCCAAAGCATTGTTGAAGAACTTTTCGTCTGCGCTCCACCAAAAAGGGTTGTTGATAACGGCTGTTCCCGTAATGGCAGCATTGCGCAGCATACCGCGGTAGAAAGGTACGCTCTGCGATATCCGGTCTACAATCACGTTATAGCCCGGACCTTCGGCCTGCATTACCTTGTCTATACTTACAAATTCTGCTGTAATATCGTCTTCTGCTTTTTGATTGATACGGTCTACAAAAGCCTGCGGGAAACTGTTTTCCTGCCCGAAAAGGATGCCTATTTTTTTCATAGTAATGCTGTTTAAAAGTTTAGATTAAGGATAAATAATGCGGAAACATTTCGTGCCATATCGGCCAGTCGTGCAACGCATCCGGCTTGATATCGAGCCAGTGTGGAATGTTTTTCCGGGTTAATATTTCTGAAAGGCGGATGTTGGCGTCTTTACAGATGTCATGTTCGGACGTGCCCAGTATAATTTTCATCTGCCAGATGGCGCCATCGCTGCTGTTTTGCACAAAATCAACCGGATTGTTAAAGTAGGCATCATCATTGTAGAAGCCATCCAGCTGCGTTGTAATATCAAACGCCCCGCTCATACTAAACAGGTGGCTCACTTTGTCGGGGTGTTTAAAGGCAAAGTTGGCAGCATGGTATCCGCCAAAACTACAGCCGGCCACGCATACTTTGCCTACACCGGTTTCGTGTATGGCCCAGGGCGCCAGTTCGTGGTACAGCATATTGTCGTACCAGATGTGGTTTTTAATACGCTCCGACGGATGCATCGCCTTATTGTACCAGCTTAAACTATCTATAGAATCGATGCAGTAAATTTTAACCAGCCCCTGTTCCACAAACCAGGAAACGCTATCTATCAGCTTAAAATCTTTGTTTTCATAGTACCTGCCCTGCGAAGTGGGGAAAAGAATAACCGGATACCCGCGATCGCCGTAGACCAGCATTTCTATATCGGTGCTTAACTGCTGCGAGTACCATTTAATATACTGCTCTTTCATAGGCGAAGCGCTCTTTTGAAATGGATTGTTGTTGTTTCTAAGATAGATTAATTTAAATGATTATCAAAAATCAGAATGTCCGGAATGGTCGAACATCATGGCATTTCGATTGTTGAACGTAAATAAATAATTTTTAGAGTTTCTTAAATAAAAAATATAATGTTATTAGACTTTGCAATAGCCGATGTAAGCATACGTGCAGATGAGTTGACAGTGCAATCGGTAATTTTAGAACGTGAAGTAGCGTGTGTGGTTTACCTGCCGGAGATGGATGATGTAGCAGAGCCGCTACATTTACTTTTAATTAATGACGGCCAGGATCTGGCAACCATGCAGTACGATCAGATACTGAAGAATCTATATCAGAAAAAACAAATTCACCCGGTTTTAACGGTTGGCATTAAAGCCGGCGACCGGCTGAAGGAATTTGGTGTTTCCGGAAAACAGGATTTTAAAGGCCGCGGAAGCAATGCGCAGCAATACAGTCAGTTTATAGTAGAAGAGTTGCTGCCTGCTATTTATGCTAAAACCGGCATTGATGTTTTCACGAGTTATACCATTGCCGGCTTTTCATTGGGAGCGCTTTCCGCCCTGGATATAGCCTGGCACCATGGGGATATTTTCTCAAAGGTGGGTGCTTTTTCCGGCTCGTTCTGGTGGCGGAGCAAAGACTCCTCCAAAGGAGACCCTGACAGCAACCGCATTGCCCATAAACTGATCAGCGAAAGCCAGAACAAGCCCGAACTGAAATTCTGGTTTGAGGCCGGTACCCAGGACGAGAAATCGGACAGGAATCAAAACGGCATCATCGACTCGATTGATGACACAACTGCCCTGATCTATGAATTGTACCGGAAAGGCTACCAGAAGAACAAAGATATTACGTATGTGGAGCTTATTGGTGGCAGACATGATGTGCCTACCTGGGGTAAGATGATGCCTGATTTCCTGTGTTGGGCGTTTGGCAAGTAGGAATAAAGTTGCCGGGCAGGTTATAAAGTATGGGAAAGTATAAAGTATGACTGGCGCGGCAAGTGTTGAATGCAGCAGTTGCTGCTGGCTTATTACTTACAGTGCATTCAGGCTTGCGCACTATACGGCCATTTAACGGTTATACCTGCCACACATCCGGGCCTGCACCAGACAGGAACTTTTGATTGCTAACTGAAAAATAGTAGCTTTGAAGAAGGACCAGCCACTTTGATGGCAGGCCCTTCTTTTTTTATGGCAATAGAACAGCGTAAAACTTATGCAATTTACTGAGCGCCAAATCGTTTATTAATTGTCTCATAAAGAAAAGGAGCTATTGCCAAACCTTTTAAAAGGTTTGGCAATAGCGGTGTATACAATTTTATGTAGCTTGACTTCTTCAATGCAGGAAGCTTGTAACTATAGCTCGTTTTTCTGTAAATGATGTCCCTTAATTTTCTGCTGTTAAGAGGTAGCTTCACAAAGCAATATCTTATATTGCATAGGTTTGAAATTTCATTTAGTAAGTTGATTTAGCTTTATATTTCACCCATTACCCGAACCCGATGCGCCGTCCTATACGCAAACCGTTTTGTTTCCTTTTATTCTTCCTGCTGCTGGCCCTTTGTGAGCAGGCAGCAGCTCAAACCTGTACCGTAGGCATTAGCACACAAAACGCTACCAACTTATGCCAGGGAGAATCTGCTTTGCTTCAGGGGACTGCCAGTTTTGTTGTCACGAGCTGGCAATGGTACCGGAACGGGCAGGAAATTACAGGCGCCACAGGCGCCACTTACCAGGCCCGGCAAGCAGGGAACTATACTGTAAAAGCTTCCGGCGGCACCTGCTCCGATATTACCTCAAACGGCAGCATTGATGTTGCGGTGATACCTGAGCCGAACCGCCCCGCTTTTTCTTTTACGCCGAACGCTGCTGTTTGCGCGGGTACGGCTATCACTTTTTCTATTGCCACGCCTGAAGAGGATGTTACTTATACCTGGGATTTTGGCGATGGCACCGTTGAGCAGGGCAATCCTGCGTCGCATACATACATGTCTACTGGTAACGGTGTGGTTGCGTTTAATGTACAAGTATATGGAACTCGCGCAGGCTGTAATTCTGCCCCTGTCACACAAACCATTTCGGTAAGACAGACACCGGCGATATCTTTTACAGAGCGCAAAGATTTTCAGCTTTGCGTGCCCGACACCGCTAATCCTGATTCTTTAAATGTATTTGCGGTGCTGGCAAATACTACGCAGGAGCCTTCGCTGTCGGAAATAACAGGGTATACCATAGACTGGGGCGACGGAAACGGGCCGCAGCCGTATGCTACTTTCACCGATTCCTTGACAAGTCCCAATCCTTATCAAAAGGTAGGCAATTATCCGATTATCGTTACGACAACGAGCAGAAACGGCTGTCCCGTTACCTTTGAGCAGGTATATTCCTTGAGCCAAAAGCCCAAAGCCAATTTTACACTGGATAAGCAACCTGCCGAAACGCCTCCTAACTGTACGCCCGTTATTGTATCCCTGGGCGACAGCTCTACGGGGGGCGGCACGATGACCCGCAAATGGGAAATCAAACAGCCTAACAATGGTGGTTACAGCATTGTGTACGGTGGCCTGGATCAGGATTCCCTGCAAATCAGGTTCGAGGTTCCGGGGGTTTTTAACATCCAGCTTATTGTAGAAAACGGCTGCGGAAGCGATACTACGGATCAGAGCGTAATTGTGGGCTATCCTCAGATACAACTGCCGCAGGATGTGGTTGTTTGTGGCGATACGGTGCTGGCTTATAACGCACAAAATACGATGGTCGATCCCAACTTGGGCCAGATTAGCAAGTATGAATGGTTTCTGACCGGGCCGAATAACATTAGCTATCAGTCAACAGCAGAGTTTCCTGACTTCCCGGCCCTGACCAGGCCCGGCGTTTATACGGTTAGCGCACGCGTCACCAACGATTGCGGTACGAGTGATGATATAGGCCCGCCACAGCCGCAGACTATCACCGTTAATCCTGTGCCGGGAGCACCAGTTGTGCAGGATAGTTTAACCACCTGCGCGGGCGATTCTGTTACTATTACACCCACAGGTCCTGCCGGTGCTAACTTTGAATGGTACGACCAGGAAAACGGCGGAACACTTTTATTTTCAGGAACTGATTTCACCACACCAGCGCTCACAGCTACTACTACTTATTATGTACAGGCCGTCAGCGCTCTTAATTGCACCAGCCCGCGTGTGCCCGTAACAGTAACTGTAGCACCGGCCATTGCGGATAATACTATTACGGCGGAGGCAGAGAATATTTGTTCCGGGGATAAGCCCGCTGCGATAACGGGCTCTGAGCCGACAGGCGGCGTGGGTAAGTATATTTACAGATGGGAGAGCAGCACTACCAGCGCAGAAACTGGTTTTACTGCTGCCAGTGGTGCCAACGATGGACAGAACTATACGCCCGCCAGCATAACAACTGCTACCTGGTTCCGGCGTATAGTTACCACTGCTTCCTGCGGCGCCGATACCAGCGCGGTCGTGCAGCTATCTGTTAATCCGGGAATAGAGAATAACACCATTGCTGCCGCCCAGGAAGTATGCGCAGGCACTGCGCCGGATGTCCTTACAGGTACAGGCGCAACGCCAACCGGCGGAAATGGAACTTACGAATATCTGTGGGAAAGCAGTATCAGTGGTCCGGATACAGGGTTTTCACCGGCTGCCGGCGCCAACTCGGATAACGCTTACACGCCGCCGGTACTCACCCAGAATACTTGGTTCAGGCGGCTGGTTACGTCTGGAGGCTGTACCGATACTTCCGCTGCCATCGCGATTACGGTGACACCCGTGCCCCCTGCTCCCGCCCTGACAGTGCGAAACGCAACGGCCTGCCTCGACAGCTCCGCCACCTTAACCGTGCGGGACCCGAACAGCGGCTATACTTATGAATGGTATACGGAGCCCGCCGGTGGCGCTGTGGTATTTGCCGGCCCTGAGTTCCGGACACCTGCCCTTACGCAGCCAACTACTTATTATGTGCAGGCCGTAAACGGAAATGGTTGTGCCAGTTCTACCAGAGCCAGTGTAGAAGTTGCCGTGATTACCCCGGTAGCCGATGCCGGCGCAGACGTGACCATCATACAGCACCGGACAATAGAACTCCGGGCTTCAGGCGGTGTTACCTATGTATGGGAGCCAGCTATAGGTCTTAATAATCCTAATATAGCCAACCCAATTGCGAGCCCCGATAAAACCACCACTTATACCGTAACTGTAACAACGGAAGAGGGCTGTGCTGCCACTGATGAAGTGACGGTAACCGTAATTCCGGCTATAACGGCACCCAATGCTTTCTCGCCAAACCACGATGGCGTAAATGAGATCTGGGAGATCGGCAACATTCAGAATTATCCGGAGGCGCGCGTGGAGATATTTAACCGATGGGGTAATATTATCTATACTTCTAACAACGGCTACGGCACCCCGTGGGACGGAACTTTCAACGGCAAGGAACTGCCTGTGGCCACGTACTATTACATAATTTATCTCAACGCGTCTGAGAAACCAATCTCCGGCAACGTGACCCTTATCCGCTAACCCACATGAAAAAGCCGCTCGTCCTTTTAATTGCTTTTGTGGCCGTTGCTGTGCAGGCTTTGGCGCAACAGCGCCCGCAGTACAGCCAGTATATGCTCAACAACTATTTGCTGAACCCTGCTATTACCGGCATCGAAGATTATGCTGATATCCGGGTGAGCACCCGCCGGCAGTGGGTGGGGCTGGATGGTGCGCCTGTAACTTATTATGTATCGGCCCACACGCCGCTCAACAAGGGCGCCGCAAGTAATAAATTTCATAAAGAACTGGCGCACCACGGTGTTGGCGTTGCCTTCCATACCGATAAAACGGGATCTTTGCGTCGCTCCGGCCTGACTGGTTCCTATGCATATCATCTGCCGCTTACCCGAAGTATAAATCTGGCGGCAGGCGCAGCGGTAGGGCTGATACGTAACTCCCTGAACACAATAGAACTAGAGTTTACCAATCCCAACGATCCGCTTATAGGCGGCGGAAACCTGAACAACAACCAGTTTGACCTGAACCTGGGGCTGTGGTTATATGCCCGGAACTTCTCGGTTGGTGTGGCGGCGGCGCAACTGCTGGAGGGAGCAGGCAGCTTCCGCACGCCCGAAGATAACAGGGCTGCCTTTGGTTTGCAGCGTCACTACTTTATTACGGGCAGCTACCGCCTGAAGCCAACAGAAACCTTAGACATCATTCCTTCTGTGATGGTGAAACTGGCCAGCCCCAGCCCCGCCTCCATTGATGCCAGCGTGCGCGCCATTTACGATGAACGATTTTGGGTAGGCGCATCTTACCGGCACAAAGATGCCTTGGTAGGTATGGTAGGCGTTTATATCAGCCCGTTACTGGATGTGTCTTATTCTTACGATGCCACGCTTTCGAGCATAAACAGGATAAGTTCAGGTACGCACGAAGTAGTGCTGGGCTTCAAGCTTCTCAACAATCGCCGTATCATCTGTCCGCAATGGATTTGGTAAGCTGCCAAAAGCGCTTAAACTCAAGCAAAAGAGAACCGCTATACTTGTTATGGCGGTTCTCTTTTGCTTAATAAGTATACTTTAAGTTGCTCACTGGCCGTGCAAGTTCCTGAAAGTATAAAACCTGCCTTGAGTTCTATACTATGCTGCTGTTCCGGAGAATTACACTTTCAGGTGTACAAGGCTGCACGGCCTGGAGGCATTCTTTGTTTCTGACGGAAAGATGAAGATGCGTTTTATGCACCTCCATTTTTCCCACTTTTTGAGCTGCACAATATGCCTTGCTGTTAGTTTAATCTAACATGTAAAAAATAAACAGATACAGGTAAATTCTGGAAGTCTGATGAAAATAGGTGCTTATGTATAATTCATACTATATATTAATGGTGCTTGTAAATGAAAAAGTTTAAATTTTTAGGTAAAATTTGGATGGTATGATTATTTATTAAAATTTGTATACCAGCATAACAGTACGCTTGATTAGAAGCATTTTTATACTTGCCGGGTATGACTATTTAGGTATGGTATGGCGCAGAAGAAGCGGGATAAATATGCAAAAAACACATAAATGATTGATCCTGCACAAACTATAGCACGCGAAAGCTTCCTCAAATACCTGAAAAAGCAATTTAGCATAGCCGTTTTATACTCTATCTTTAAATGAGAAGCTTCTTAAGGAAAGTTATACTTCTGGCAGTATGTTTTTATGCTGTAATGCTACTGGCAACTGCCCAATGGGGTGCAGCACGTGCTGCAAATATTAAAGCTTCTCCGGATCTGCCTCCTGCCGGTAAGTCTACAATGCCTTTCCCTGTAATTATTGACGATGCTACTTCTGCTGATCTCAGAATAATGCTGCAAAAGAGCGTCGGCAGCATTAGCCCGGATGTGCATGGGCTGGGGGAAGATATTACCTATACTATAACTGTCGAAAACCTTGGCCTTAAAGACGAAACCGGTGTAAAAGTAAATATTTTGCTGGCCGGCGTAATCAAAAGCAGCAGTGCAACAAAAGGAACCGCCCTTTTGAGCCCAACCCCCGATAACACGACGAGCAGTGGCGCCTGGAATATAGGTAGCCTGGCAAACGGAGCAAAGGCAACCCTGACAGTGGTAACAACGGCTAAGGTGGCAAGCAACGCATCAGCCAATGTATCGGTGGCCGGTGCAGGCGTAGACAGTAATCAGTCTAATAACTTCGCAAATCTTTTCTTCTGCGTAGTGCCTGATGTGGCAGGCGAGATCACGGGACCGTCTGTTGTCTGCCGCAACCAGGCTTATACCTACATCATCACCGCAGTGCCGGGCGCATCGTTTTATACCTGGACTTTTCCGGAAGGCTGGGATGTAACGATTGACCCTGCCAGTCCCGAAACCGCTATTGTAAATAAAGCAGGCGCTTCGGGTCAGATTAAGCTGGCTGTGGGGAACACTTGCGGCCAGGGACCCGAAAGATCCTTTGATGTAACTTCTGCGCCAGATAAGCCTCTTATCGCTTCGCCTGTTCTGGGCAAACAGTACGCCTGCGCAGGCACGACTGTTACCTATACCACAGAGCCGGTTGCCGCTGCGGCAAGCTACGCCTGGACAGTGCCTGAGGGATGGAAGATACAGGGAGCAACAGACGGCGCTAGTATCACCGTAACAGCAGGCACAGTCGGCGGAGATGTTTCTGTAAAAGCGCTGAATGCCTGCGGAGAGGGAGATGCGGTAACGCTGCCGGTATACCCGCAAGTAACTGCGCCGGCAAAGCCTGCTATAAGCGGCGAAATTAATGTATGTCAGGGTTCTGAAGACAATATTTATAGTATAGCAGCCATAGCAGGCGCAACGTATACCTGGAAAGTGTCGGATGAATGGGGAATTTCGTCGGGGCAGGGCACAAATAAAATAACTGTAGCGGCAGGAGCAAGAGAAAGCACCATCAGCGTAACCGTCGCCAACGACTGCCAACTCACTGCCACCGCAGACATTGCCGTGAAACTGGTGCCATCGCCGCCGCCCGCTCCGGAGGCAATCAGCGGGCCCGGCGCTGTATGCGCTAATCAAAAGAATGTTTCTTATACTATAGAACCCGTACCGGGCGCCAGTTCTTACCGCTGGGAAGCACCAGGTTGGGCAATCATAGCAGGAGGGAATACTACTAACGTTACATTTAATGCAGGCGCTTCAGGAACAAGTATATCCGTTGTGGCCATCAATGCCTGCGGCGTAACCAGTGCAGTACAGAAAGCGATTATTGTTACACAGACGGCCCCCGCAGCACCGTCCAATATTAAAACATCAGCCGGTTCTTTTTGTCAGCATACATCAGGTTTGGTATTCAGCATTGCTCCAATTGCCGGGGCAGATACTTATACTTGGGAGGTGCCAAAAAGCTGGGAAATTACAACGGGCAAAAACACCACCAGCATCACCGTTACAGCAGGTACTGAGGCTGGAGAAATTAAAGTATACGCCAGCAACAGCTGTGGTCAGGGTGCGGCAAAAGCTATTCCGGTTGCGCCGCAGCAACTACCGGTAGCACCCGAAATAGCCATTGGCCCCAAAGATCCCTGCATTGGCAACAGCACCGCGTACAGTGTAACACCCTTGCCAAATGTGGATAGCTATGTATGGGAGTTGCCGGAAGGATGGCAGATTCTTTCAGGCGATGGTACGGCGGCTATTGAGGTGCTGCCAACAGCAACAGGAGGCACCATCAAAGTAAAAGCGGTAACTGCCTGCGGTGAGGGGCCGGCAACAGAACTGAATGTAGAGCCAGTAACGGGCGCACCCGCTGCGCCGGGCATTATCCAGGGCGAGCCGGATGTATGCACAGGCCGCACGCTGAGCTATACTACAGATGTGGTGCCATTTGCTTCTTTATACACTTGGGCCGTGCCCGAAGGATGGGAAATTACATCCGGCCAGGGGACAACAAGTATTTCGGTAGTGGCAGGCAGCAAAAGCGGCGAAATAGCAGTAGCTGCCCATAATGGCTGCGGCGCAAGCTTAAGCACTGATTTGCAGGTAACGGCGCAGCCGCTGGCACAATTGGGTGATATCATGGACTTAAGCTCTGCCTGTGCCGGACTGGCCTACGAGGTGGCACCTGTGGCAGGAGCGAAGAAGTATAACTGGCATGTGCCGGATGGCTGGGAGATTTCTTCAGGGCAAGGTACGAACAAAATTACCGTAACCCCGGGCCAGGCCAACGGCAGCATTTCGGTGGTAGCGGACAATGGTATCTGCCAGAGCGACCCGGCTACGCTGGTGCCGGACGCGCGCCTCCGCGATGGCGAACTCGCTATCCCAAACGTATTTTCTCCGAACGGCGACGGTAACAACGATACCTGGGTTATCCAAAACCTAGGCAACTACTCCGCCAACAACCTGACCGTACTGAACCGCTGGGGCAACGAAGTATACAGCAGCAAATCCTACCAAAACGACTGGGATGGCGGCAACCTGAGCGAAGGAACCTACTACTATGTTGCCCGCATCACAGGATGCGACGGCACTGAAAAAGCTTATAAAGGTTACGTAACGATTGTAAGGTGATGAGAAGAAAGGCAATAACGATACGGAGCTTTTGGATGTTGCTGGGCATGTTGCTGACGCAAACAGTTGCGGCGCAGCAGGCGCCGCAATATTCGCAATACATCTTCAACGAACTGGTGATTAACCCTGCGTACGCCGGCAGCAAAGAAATCCTGAACATTAATGCCACCTACCGCAACCAGTGGACGGGACTGGAGGGCGCGCCAACCACACAAAGTATAAGTATAGACGGACCGACCAGCAACCCGCGCCTGGGCTGGGGAGCGCATATCCTCAACGATGTACTAGGCGCGCAGCGGCAGTCGGGTGTGTATGCGGATGTGTCAGTGCGGATTGCTACGAGCCATTTTTCAAAGCTGGCGCTGGGCATCTCGGCCGGTGCGGCGCAGTACGTGCTGGATGGCACCAAACTGCAGGCGGGCAGCAGCCTGCCCGATGTTGCGGTGCCAGAAGGTATGGAATCCCAGATACTGCCGGATGCAAAAATCGGCGTTTTCTTTAATACAGAGAGATTTTATGCCGGTTTTACCGCTGCCAGCCTCATCCCCTACAAAACCGATAACCTGCTGGTCGTTACGCCGCGGCGCCATTATTTTTTGTCCACAGGGTATATGTTTGACCTGGGCCGCACCATGCGCCTGAAACCAAGCATCCTGCTGAAAGAAGATTTCAAGAGTCCTACGAATATCGACCTGAACACTTTTTTGCTGTTGCACGAACGCTTCTGGGTGGGCGCATCGTACCGCACGGCTTTGCCCATGTTCACTAACCTGGAGATGAAGCAACTGGGCAAGCGAGACGCCGTGGCCCTGATGGCGCAGGTGTATGCCACGCCCCGGCTGCGGGTGGGATATGCCTACGATATCAGCCTCTCCAGGCTCAACAATTATTCCAGCCATGAGGTGTCGGTCGGCTATTCTTTCTTTAAAAAGCACCACGGCCGCATTCTCACACCCCGGAATTTATAAGTATACCTGGCCTTGATGCAGCCGGAGAAAAGAAATAAACGGAAGAAATTAATCACAGGGATCATCTTAATCACAGAAATCAGAGGTTAAGACTATTTATACTTCATTTGATTTTGCCTTTATACTTACCATGAAATTACGGTTTATACTTGCTTTGTTTTTGCTGACAGGAATGTTGATTTTGCCTGCTGCCGTGCAGGCGCAGGACATGAAGCAGGCAGATAAATACTTCCATAACTTCGAGTTTACGCAGGCGCTGGCGGCCTACAAAGCTATCCTGGAGAACGGCGAACCCGACCTGACGGTGGTGCAGCGCATCGCGGACAGCTACCGCATCATGAACAAGAGCGAGCAGGCGGAGTTCTGGTACGCGCAGGCAACCAGCTTTCCAAACGCTGATCCCTCAAATCTATACTTATATGCGGAGTCGGCGAAACGGAATGGCAACTATGAGAAGGCCAGGCAGCTGTTTCAGGAATATGGGCGCAAAGTGCCGCAACAGGCTGCACTGGCGTTAAAAATGGCCGCTTCCTGCGATACCGCAATGGTTTGGATGAAGCAGGCCAGGCCTTATGAAATAGCAAAAGTCAGCACCCTAAACTCCGATGGCGCGGATTTTAGCCCGGTGAAGCTGCCCGACGGCTTGCTGTTTGCCTCCGACAGGCTGAGGACCGCCAAAGAGCGGCAGGCAGAACGCTATGGCTGGACGGGCAACGGCTACATACAGCTATACTTTGCCAAATCCGTAACCGACAGCACCTGGACAAATCCGGAGCCGCTTCCGCCATCTGTAAATACTACCTACCACAACGGGCCCGGCGCTTACCTGGAGAAAGAGCAGACCTTATACTTTACCCGCACGCATGTAGTAAAGCGCAGCAGCAGCAAATCCAATCCCGACCCGACCAGCTGGTTTAAAGGAAGCGAGGCCGGCACGCACACCAACCGCCTCGGCATATACGTAGCGGAGCGCAAAGGCGATAAATGGGAAAACGTGAAGCCTTTCAAGTATAACAATACCACTACATACTCCATCGGGCACCCGGCCCTGACGGCAGACGGGCAGCTGCTATACTTTGTATCGGATATGCCTGGCGGAATGGGCGAAACGGATATTTACTACTGCGAGCACCAGAAAGACGGCACTTGGGGCAAACCCGTTAACGCCGGAAATGTGATTAATACCATCGGGCGAGAGAGCTTCCCAAGTATAGGCGAAGATGGCGTTATATACTTTTCTTCGGATGGGCATTTGGGTATGGGCAGCCTCGATGTTTTTAAAGCTATCGGCAGCCACAAAGTATGGACAGGCGTAGAAAACCTGAAATATCCGCTTAACACCTCGCACGATGATTTTGGCCTGCTGATGCACTCCGACGGCAAAAGCGGCCTGCTGTCTTCGGGGCGCATGGGGCGCGACGGTTTCGATGACATCTTTTCCTTTAAGGAAGTAAAAATACCATGCACGCTCACAGGCCGCACTGTAGAGCGGCTGGCGCAGGATGGAACCGTGAAGAAAAAAGATATACCCGTGGCGCAGGTATTGCTGCAATTGTTTGAGGAAGGCAGCAGCAAGCCTGTGGAAGTATACTCAGACCAGAACGGTAACTTCGCTTTTCCGGTGAAAGCTGCAACCAACTATACCATTAAAGGCACCAAACCCAAGTACCTGACCCAGACACTGGAGATGATGCCGGATTGCCGCTTCAATACTGATTCGGTGAAAGTAGAAATGGTGTTTAACCGCGACACGCCCGACAAACCGATTGTGGTAGAGAACATCTATTACGATGTAGACAAAGCTGACATTAAGCCAGAAGCAGCCAGAGAACTGGACAAGCTGGTGCAGACCCTGAAAGACAATCCCGCTATCCGCATTGAACTGAGCTCCCATACCGACAGCCGCATGAGCAATCGCTACAACGAGATGTTGTCGCAACTCAGGGCGCAGTCGGCAGTAGCTTACCTTATCTCAAAAGGCATCGACCGCGACAGGCTGACGGCCAAAGGCTATGGCGAAACCAGGCTGCTGAACCGCTGCAAAGACGGCGTAAATTGCTCCGAAGAAGAACATCAGGAAAACCGACGCACCGAATTTAAGATTTTACGCTAAGTATGATTAAATCATACAGGATCATCTGAAAGCTATAAGCTTGGTAAAAAACGCAAAAATAAACCGTACATTTCAGGCACCTCATCAGCAGGTATAAAATTGATTATCAAGCCTGGAAAGGTGTTTCTTTCTGAGTTCCTAATACTTTAAGTTTCAGAAATTACCCAAAGTCGCCGTTGTTGTGTCTTTTGACCAACAACTTGTTGAATCTAAGCTTCATTTTACTAAAAACACTTGTTTTACGTACGCCTAAGCCTCTTGAATTTGCGCTTCGTATGCGGCGCAACTTCTGTAGCTGAAGAGGCCCGGCAAAGGCAATACCAAGAATCTAAAAAATATTACCTTGCTCTCTTATATGAGCACAACACGACTGCACTATAAAATAAGCGATTCGCTGGGGCCGGCTTCAAAGATGTTTAGTGTTGTGGCTGTACTGGCGGTGGCGTACCTGTTCCGGCCACATCCCCTGCTGGCTTTGCTCCTGCTGGTCGCTGGTTTGTTCCCTTTCCTGCTGCATAAATGCATCGAGTTTGATTTGTACAGGGGAGTTTATCGCATCGGTGTTTGCCTGGCCGGGAAAACTTTCGGCAGAGAAGAACCTTATCCCGGCGTAGACTTCCTTTTTCTGAAAAAGAACAGGCATGTTACAGAAAGTGGAAGCAGATATGTCCGGTTTGATACCATCGACATCACTTTTGATGGATTTATAAAATTGTCTGATGGTACAAAGGCGCTTTTAATCAGGGTAAAGAATAAGCAGGAAGCCATGAAGTTTCTGGAGCGCATGGCCAAAGATTTAGAAGTTGAGGTGCGCGATTTTACAGAAGGGAATTACTATTAATAGTCAGCATAATTGCATCAGACACTTGCAGGATCTGCGCATGCTGCGAGGTCTTTAGAACTATTACAGCTTCTCTTCCAGCCACAGAAATCCGCTACTTAGCACAAACAATGCGAAAAACCAGATAAGCGGCACCTGCGCCTCTTTGTAAGTTACGGCAGCTTTGGCCGGATTTATACTTTGCTTTGCCACAAATGCTTGTGTTGCCTGCTGCCGTTGCTTTATACTTTCAAAAGACCAGTTGGAAGTATCCTGCACGAAGAAGAAGTATGGCGGCGCATCAGCCGTTTGCACCTGATACCAGCCACTGCGGCGGGGCCAGAACGTGCCGCTGAACTGCTCCGGCTGCACCGGGTTTTGCGCCAGCGGCAGGTTTATACTTGTCGTATCTGCCAGGTTTGTAACTGTGGCTGCCGGCGTTGTCGTATTATCTCCTGAAGTATAATCCGTGAAAGTAAATATAACCGGATTGCCTGGCTGCGGCACTTGCGGCGAGGAGAGCTGCCAGAATTTTTCCAGCACTTCCGCTTTCGCGATGGCGGATAGCAGGTTTGCCCAATAGCTGGCGTATACCTGTTCTTTGCCTTCCAGCTGCCACGGAAACGTTTGCGGCACAAAGCTCATCGCCACTTTGCCCCAGCCCGCTTGTTTAGTGGCGGCCAGTAAATTGCTGCCCTGCTCTTCCACCAAACCCTTTATAGCCAAGGTGTTGATTAAAGTATAAGGTGCCGCCGCGGCAGTTGCTGTGGTATTATTAGCCCAGGTGGCACGAGTGTTGCGGGTGTCCTGCTGCGAGAGGCGTTTGGTTTGGAAGCCGGTGAAAAAGGCAGTGCTGCGGTTGTTACCAGGCGCCGTGGCGATGGTGAGAATGCCTAATCCGTCGGCTGTAACAGCTTTCTCCAGCGCATTTTTCTCAGAGGTATTCATACTTTGCAGTGCCAGCGGCTCCGTAATTACTATATCAAACTGCTGCAAAAGCTTTGGCGTAATTTTGTTGAGGTTTACCTGCGGCATGTTGAGCCACTCATTCTGGCTGATGTCTTTGCTGATGGTAGTATGCAGCGCCACGCGGTGCTGCAACTGCCCCAGGTGGTTTTTCAGAAATTTAAACTCAAAAGAGGGCGACGCAGCCAGCAGTAATATTCCCAACTCCTTCGCCGGGGCTACCTGCACAGGTACCTGCCCCAGGGTATCGGTATGATTTCCGGTTTTCGCTAAAATGTTGTAGGCAAACCGGCCGGTTTGTTTCGGCGTGTAGCGCAGTTTAAAAGTATAAGTGCTGTCTGCTTTTACTTCTATGGAGTCCTGATATTGGCCCCCAGCCTGCAAGTATAGCTGTGCTGCTGCGCTTCCTGGCTTTTTATACTTTCCTGCTATTTCTACCGTTTCGCCCAGCTTTATACTTTCCGGCCAGTGCACCGCCTGCACGCCGGCCGGAGCGGCAGAAAGATGCGGCACAATTTTTACTCCCCGTAATGCCTGCACTTCCTGCTCTCCCAAGCCATAGCCCATCAAATGCAGTTGGTTTACTCTAGGGTTTTTTTGCCTGAAAGTATATAAATCAGTCACAGGTATACCATGTGCAGCCGGGGCTTTAAAAGTATATACCTGCGGCTTTGCCTGATACTTTTGCAGGAGCGCATCCAGTGAATCAGCATTGTAGCCTTCTGTTAAAAGTATAGCCGAAGACGGATTGACAGCTTGCTGATACGTAGGCGGGAAAAGCAGCAGCGCCAGGCTTATACCAGCCACCGCACAGGCCAACAGCCGCCATACCAGCCGCAGCCGGTCAGGCCGGCGCCACGCAAGCCACAGGAGCAGGAGCGTGAAGAGAATGGCAAAAAGCCAGGGCAGGTAAGGCATGTTTAATTGTTTGTTGTTAACTGTTGTTCGATTTTCAGGGCAGGTATGAACCTTTGCCTTCTAATAATTTAACTCTCTGATATCTTCCTGGTGTCACGATTCCGGGAACCTCACCAATTAAGCCAGCAAAGCAACTATACTAAGCCGGCCGCACACCTATTGCTCCTTCAACCTTTTCCGGTACTCCACAGCTAGTTTACTTCTGGCTGATATTTGCTGCTGCGGCGTCTGTTTTGCCGGCGGCAACAGCGCCACCCAGGCCTGCTCTGCCGTAACCAGGCAGGCCTTACAAAGCGTTTTCCGGTTGTTGATGTCCGAGATAAGCGTGCGTACATCCTGCAGTGCCCGCAGGTAATGCCCCGGCTCATTTGTTGCCTGCTTTGCCAGTTCCCGCCCGGCCAGTTCCAGCACCTGGGCATCTGTTGGTTTATAGGTGCCATTTTGTTTGTAGCCTGCCAGCCAGGCCAGCGCAGCGCGCGTATGCGGTAGCTGCACGGCATCTTTTATCGTTTGCCGTTCCGATAGTGGGTTTATTTTGTCCAGTTCTCCCGTCATGCGCAGTTCGGGTTCTTTAAGCGGCGGCGCTTCAAATCCGGTTTTGGCAACGTAAGCGCGGGTGCTTTGCTGCACGTCCTTCAGCATTCGCAGGGCTTTATACTCGTAGGGGAGCGCCTCTTTGGGCTTGTGGGTGCGCAGCCGGAGTTCGGCCTCCCACATCTGTGCCAGCGCGCCTTTTAGTTTGGCTTTTACGGCAGGTTCAAAGATAGTTGCTTCGCCCTCTTGGTCGTGCTTGTGGATGTAGGGATCGAGCAGTGCTTCTGCATTATTCTGATTTCCGGAAGCAGCATGGTCATGGCCGTCATCAGCCGTATGTTCTTCCTCCTGATGTCCTTCCTTGCCCGGCGGTATACCGCCGCCTGGCCCAATACCTGACGAGGCTTCCTCTCCCAGGAACTTGCCGTAGCGCAGGCGCAGCAGCTTCTGGTCGATGCCCAGGTTGTTGGAGCGCTCCTCAAAAGTAGTTTTGCTGATGCTGTTTTGCTCCGCCAGCAGCTTCTCCGTGTCGATAATAATCTGGCGCTGGCTCCGGAAGTAAGCTGGTACCGGATTTACACCGGCTGTCATGTCGAAATCAGATGTAACTACAGCGGTGTCTTCAATTTGCACCAGATACGTTTCGGAGCGGGTATAGCCGCGGTGGTTGTCCCAGGCCTGCACGTAGAAGTATAGCTCATCGCCATAGGTCATACCCAGTTGCTTCAGGTTTAATGTTTTGCTGGCGTTAAAACTGCGCCTGATGCCGTTCAGGCCGAGGCCGATTTTCTCCTCCCGAAACTTTACAGCCTCGCCCGATCCTTTGGCAACGGTAGCAATCAGGTTGGCCTCCCGGATGCCGTAGTCATCGGAAATATCTGCCTGCAGCGTAACGCGCTGTGGCTCTCCAAACTGGATTTCAGTATACTGCTGTGGCTTGTTTATTTGGATGGCGGGCGCTTCGTCGGGAATGATTTCCAAAGTATAAAAAGCTGATTTCAGGCCATTAAGGTTAATAGTATAAAGTGCCGGTGTTATAAAGCTGCGCGCCAAAGTATAAACGTTGTTGCTGCTGTTCGCAAAATCCAAAGGCAAATTTTCGTTCAAAGCTAATTGTAGTTTATCTGCCTGTTTGTTGGTGGTGATGCGCCAGCTTACGGTGGCGCCCTGCTCTATGCGTAAATTTGGCTGTGTGGGTTTGTAAGCAGGCTTGCCGGTATAAGCAGGCGGCGCAACGGTGATTTCTATCTTTTCTATAACAACAGCGGTATCGGCAGGCACAGCGGGTGCATCCGGAAAAGCTACCCGTACTGTTGCAGCTGCCGGATTTGTTGCCAGCGAAGCGTTTGGTAAGTATAAAATCAGCAGCGCTAGCGCCAGCCCGATAGCCAAAGCCACACGCGAAACAGTTGGATTAAGGTGAAACACTTTCCGGTTTTCCGGATACAGTTGCTGTAGTTTTTCTGCTGTTTTGTGCTGTTGCAGCCGCTCCAGCAGGTTCAGGTCGCCTGCCGGGCGGAGCAGGAGTTCGGTGCTGTCTTCCAGTTGCGGGTAGTTGCGGTTGAGGTGCCGGGCTACCTGGTGCAAATCTGTCTGGTTGGTGCTGCGCCATCGAAGTATAAAGTATAAAATCCCGCCAAGTATAATAATGAAAGCCGCCGCCAGCAGCGGAACCTCCAGATGCCATTTGTAAAGTATAATGGAACCCACAGCCACGGCTGCCAAAGCCTGCTGCGCATATAGCAGCGCTTTCGCGCGCACATAGCGGCTGCGAATGCTTTGAAGTATATCAATACTTTGTTCCTGTACCATACTTATACTTTGCTGCGCCTTCCGGCGATGATTCGTTCAATCAAAAATAACAAAGCGGCCGCCAACACCAGCCACCGCAGCAGGTTTTGAGGTTGCGCCTGTGGCAAGGTGGCTAAACTTGCAACGTTGCTTATGGCAGGCTTTAATTGCTGTTCGTCCAGCGCCCGCATATCATACCGGCTCGCTTCCGGCTGCGGCAACAACAGCGGCAACAGCAGTTCCGGTAGCTGCGCACTTTGCCCCAGCGCACTCCATGCCGGACTGAAACCGCTCCGGAACAAGTAAATGTTGCCCCGTCCGATTGGCTGCACAGTCAGCAGCGGCTCACCGGTAGTGGTTCCCCAGGCGGCAGTATTGTTTGCTGATAGAGGACCTACGCTAAGCTGATGCACGGTAACGGCTGTTCGGGCAGAAGCAAAAGAGGCTTTTACAGGAGTAGGTGTAGCGCCTGATTGCACCCACAACTGTAGTCCCCGCTCTTTTACCCGAGACAATAATGGCGGCGGCACTGCTTCCGGTCGCAGCCAGAAAATCCAGTCCGCAGCTGTATCCGGTGCGGCAGCGCCAGAAGTTGCAACATTAACCGGTTGGCCGGTATAATTGCTGATGGCGTTGATGGCTGCCTGTAAATACCGCAGTTCCGGCTGTTGCGCTTCACTGTAAAGTATGGCTATCTGTAACGGTTCCGTCTGTATTTTAACTTTGCTGGTGCTGTTATCGGCAAGTATAGCTTTTAGTGTATCGCCTTGCCGTTGCAGTTTTAAATTTTCGGTGTTTATACTTGTTGCAGCAGCGGCTACGCGGTGGCGTTTATAGGTAATGCCTCCGCGGGTGCTGTGGCCGGTGATGACCTGCAGGCTGTCTTTGCTTATTTGCGTTGCCGCCTGCAGCCATTGGGTTGACATTTCCGGTAAAGCAACGGGTATCCAGCGGATATTTTGCGGGATCGAATCGGGGCGGGCACCTGCAAAAAAGCACTGCTGATCGGAGGTGAAAAGCCAGATGCTGTCCTGCGGCTGTTTATACTTAGCGGCCAGGGCTGGCAGCAGGCCCCAGTAATTTTCAATCTTTGTCAGAGCACTGTCATTGGGCTGGTTGCTGATACGTTGCCACTGTTCCTGCGGTATCTGCCCGAAATCAGAAGTATACTGATGCAAAATATAGCCGCGCTGCAGCAGCGAATCTATGGATGGTTTTATACTTTGGATAGCTGAAGTATAAAGCAGTTCATCCGCAACAAAAACAGCTTTTTTGCCGGGCAGCTTTTCAGGTGTATGCACCCAAACGAGTTGCGCCAGCGCCAAGGCCAAAAGTATAAGTATAAAGCAACGCAGTAGCAGCAGGCCTAATTCATGAAGCCGGATGCTGCGCCAGCGGTTGCTCGCCGAAGGTTGCAGCCAGCGCAGGCTGCCCATCTTCACCGTCTTTCCCTGCCGTTTGTTCCACAGGTGTATGGCAACCGGCACCAGTATAGCCGACGCTGCAAATAACCAGTATGGTGCGAGGAATATCAATATGGTATCGCTGAATTTTAAATAATTGATTGTTTATCAGGCCAAAGCGTTTAAACTTTGCCGATGCGGGTGATGATGTCAAACGTTATACTTAGCTTCTCCTGCTGCCCCCATTTATCCCAAAGTTCCTGTTCCAGCATAGTCACCGGGTTATGGTTGTTTTCCTTTTGATAATTTTTTACAGCAGACCAGGTGTTGAGGTAGCCGAGCAGTTCTTCTATTGTCCAGCTGTAATTGATGGCAAAGTGCGGTGCCTCCAGCTCCTTGAATGGAAATGGAATAGTCCGATAATTTTCGTCGATGTAACTGCGCTCAAAGTCCCAGTATTTATTTAGCGTCTGGCTGTAGAGGCGCTCAATGGTTTCGTCTATGGCAGTGTTGATCTTCAGCAAACCATAGCTAATAACGACGATAATTCCCTCCGGCCGCAGCACGCGCTTTACCTGCTGATAGAATAACTCAAACTCGAACCAATGCACTGCCTGCGCCACCACAACCAGATCCATGGAACTGTCTGCGAAAGAAGCTTGCTCGGCCTGCTCCACTTTGTAAGTAATGTTAGGTTTCTGCACTGCATTGCGGAGCTGATTTTCGCTGATGTCAGTGCCCACAACTGCGGCAAAATATGCTGCCAGCTGGCCAGCTACCTGTCCGTTTCCGGTGGCGCAGTCCCAGGCCAGGTGGTGTGCTGGGGCCAGACTTACCAGGTAAGCAATCAACTCCTGCGGATAAGAGGGACGAAACTTTGCATAATCAGCGGCATGCCCGGAGAAACGGTCTTTCATTTTATTGTGCTGTTTTTAGCAGGATGTTAAATCTTATATTTACAGCTTGTTAAAGTTGATGTTTTTACGAAACAATCTGGAAGCTAACTATACACCAGCCGCCGCTGCAGGAAACTCCGAAGCGCTTTGTCCAGCGGCTCATCTGTTACAAACAGGTCGTAGGCAATCTGGCGGTGGCGCATGTCGCGTTCTGTTTGCTGCAGCCACTCCTGCAGCCGCTGCAGGTATAATTTACGTTGCTCCGTTGTGCTTACCTGCATCGTTTGACCGGTTTCCAGATCCTCAAACGTAAGGGTGCCGTTGTAGGCAAATTCCAATTCGTTCCTGCTCATCAGGTGGCAGAGCAGCAACTCGTGCCGCTGTGCGCCGAGCTTGTAAAGTAAGCCGGTTATTTCATTTTCCTGCTCATACAAGTCTGTCAGAAAAACGGTTAATTCTTTCTGTTTTTTGCCTGAGAATAAATTAGCCGCAACTTGTGCATCCGGAAACCTGCCCTGTGGCTTAATGGCCGCCAACTGATGCCAGAAGCGCTGCAGGTGCATGTTATCGGAACGCGGCGTCAGGTTAATCAACTCATCGGCGTATAGTATATATAGCCCTACCGCATCGCCCTGTGTCGTAGCCAGGTAGGCGAGGGAAGCTGTCAGGAAACGTGCATAGTCTATTTTGCTGATGCCGTTTGTATCCTCGTGTGCCATAGAGGCGCTGCCGTCCAGTATAAACCGCACCGTAATATCGGTGTCTACTTCGGCCTCACGGATATAATAGCGATCGGAGCGGGCAAACATCTTCCAGTCGAGCTGACGCAGGTCGTCGCCGGGCTGGTAGCTGCGGTACTGGCTAAACTCCAGCCCCGCGCCACGCCGCAGGCTCAGGTTTTGCCCCGCCATAAAGCCTTCCACCACCGTTCTGGCCAGTAGTGGCAGGTCTTTTATAGTGGCCAGTACCTTCGGGTCGATGAATTTATTGGCGTGTTGCGTCATACTTTTTTTGTTCTTCCGGCGGCAGGAGAAAACAGTCTGAACTTTTGATTGAAGCTGATTAAAATGATTTTTATAATTTCTGATTCATTTAAAAGTCTACAATGCAGTGTCTACACCAGCACCGCTTTTGGTAATTTTATACTTTGCAGCAGTTGTTCCACCACGTCATCCGGTGTAATGCGCTCTGCCTCTGCCGTAAAATTGACCAGTACACGGTGGCGCAGCACAGGGTACGCCATCGTCCGGATATCCTCCTCTATAACTGCAAAGCGGCCATGCAGCAGCGCCCGCGCCTTGGACGTAAGTATAAGTGCTTGCCCGGCGCGTGGGCCTGCTCCCCAGCGGCAGTAAGTTTTAATGAAGTCTACGGTGGTGCTGTCGGGGCGGGTGGCACGCACCAGGTGATTCACGTATTGCAGCAAATCCTCGTTTATACTTACCTCGCGCACCAGTTGCCGCAGTTGCAGTACTTCTTCGCCGCTTATACTTGGCCGCACCTGTGCCTGCCGCGTGCCGGTGGTGGTGCTTAGAATGTTCAGTTCTTCCTGTTCCGTAGGGTATTTTATTTTGATGAACAGCAGAAAACGGTCGAGTTGCGCTTCGGGTAGCGGATAGGTGCCCGACTGCTCAATCGGGTTCTGAGTGGCCAGCAGAAAGAAAGGACGTGGCAAAGTATAAGTTTTGCCCGCGTAGGTTATCTCGTGCTCCTGCATGGCTTCCAGCAGGGCGGCCTGCGTTTTGGGTGGCGTGCGGTTTATCTCATCAGCCAGCACAATATTAGAGAAGATCGGCCCTTCGTTGAACTTGAAAAAGCGCTTGCCCGTCACGTGGTCTTCTTCCAGCACCTCGGTACCCAGAATATCTGTTGGCATCAGGTCCGGCGTAAATTGGATACGGCGGAAACCCAGTTCCATAGCGTTGGAAAGCGTGCGCACGAGCAGCGTTTTGGCCAAGCCGGGCACGCCTTCCAGCAAGCCGTGCCCGCCGGCCAGCAGGGTAATCAGCACCTCGTCCAGCACTTCTTCCTGGCCCACAATTACTTTCTGTATTTCCTGCTTTAGTTGTGGCAGCTTGCTTAGCAGGTGTTGTATGTCTTGTTCTGTCACTTTCTTGGGTTGATAGCTTGTAGGTTTTCTAAATAAAGCTTTCGTCTAAATCTTAATTGTTTAGCTTTGAATCAGCTTCTCGCCTCGCCAGCGGGCCTTACTTTTCTCCTTGATGAGAAAAGTAAACAAAAGAATCAAGACCCTTCAAACTCGCTGAACGCTCAAACAGTGGAGGCTCATAAAATGCACCCGGCTGATTTTGCTACTTTGTAGCAGCTTATTAAATTTTGCCATTGTTGGTGTTTTCACCGACAATTCATGCTTCAGCAACATGGTAGCAATACTGGTTTTGTGCTCAACATGTGCTTGCTAACTCATTAGCGCATACATAATAATATTTATACCGAATTTGGTATTGTCTTCGGCCAGCCAGCGTTTGTTGCGGAAGTCGTAGTCCCATTCGCAGCCATAGTCTTTGTTGCTGTAAAGTACGGCAATGCGGCCGTCAACCTCAATTGCTTTCAGGTAATCGTGCACCAGGTCGTCGCCCCAGCCGTTGAGTTCGAAAGACGTAGTGGGCGGTCCTTCCTCAAAAGTGAAAAAGCTTTTGTAAAGCTTATGGCTATTAGGAAGCTTTTTCAGTGCATTCTGTCCAAAAATTTGCTGCATTTGCTCCTCGAATGAGCGGGCAAAAAGGCCGTCGATGTCGTGGTTGCAGTCGTCTACAAATATAAAGCCGCCGTTCTTAACATAGGCTTCAAAGTTCTGTCGCTCTTTCTGGTTGAACTGCACCAGCTTGTGCCCGCTCAGGTAGCTGAACGGGTAGTTGAACAGTTCCATGCTCTCCAGTGCCACTACCTTCTCCTGCTCCTCCACCTGAACGGTCGTATACTCGATGAGCGAGTGCAGCAGGTTGCTCGGCATACGGGGGTCCGTATCCCAGTTGCCGGAGCGGTATTGCAGACGCACGAAAGTGAAAGGTTGCACTGGTGGAGTTCTGAGTTAAGAGTTCTGAGTCACGAGGTGTTTATAGTAAACCGGCAACTGATAAATCTTCGTCGATTTCTTCCCAATGGATGCCAATGCCGCCGCTAATCAGACGCCAGTTCATGCGTTGTTCTTCTGTGGCATCGCGTAACTTGGGAAACCATTCCAGAAGAACGCCCAACTCCCCGCCATCAGTAAGCAGAACATACATCCTGGCATCTATAAACCATACTTTCTGTGCTTGCGGGGTAAACTTTTTATCTAAAATACGCATGCAACTTCTGTTTAAATAAAGTTTTGTTGTCATTTCGACGATAGAAGAAATCTATTGCAGACGCATTCAAAAAGAATCCGAAATAGATCTCTGCTATCGTCGAGATGACAAGAGAGAAAATATAGTCTAATCACCTTTACACCGCATCAGACAAACTGGTAAACGTAAAGTCGCGGATGCGCATTGGCGGAATCAGGTTGCCGCTGATGCGTTGCGGTTTACCCAAAGCATCCAGATTATTGAGCATGATAACGGGGCTTTCGTTGAAGCGGAAGTTTTTAACCGGGTACATGATTTTGCCGTTCTCGATGTAGAAAGTACCATCGCGGGTGAGGCCGGTATTGAGCAGGGTCTGCTGGTCTACAGAGCGGATATACCAGAAGCGCGTTACCAGAATGCCGCGCTTGGTGCCTTTAATTAAATCCTCTAAAGACTCATTTCCACCTTCCATAATATAATTGCCGGGCCTTGAAACAGGTTGTACGCCTTTTAACTTAGCCCAGTAACGGTTATTCGGCATGTTTTTCACAACACCATTTTCAATCCAGGTAACTTTTCCCTGCGGAAGCCCTTCTCCGGAAAAAGGAGCAGCCGGAACTTCAGGATTGGTTGGATCAGAGTATACTGTAACACGTTCATCCACCAGCTTTTCTCCTAGCTTGGTTTTACCACCTGCTTTGCTCAGAAAGCTGCGGCCTTCTTCAGCGTTGCGCTGGTCCATGCTGCGAAACATAATTTCAAGCAAATCGGCAGCAGCGGTAGGTTCTAATATAACCGTATACCTGCCTGGCTCCAGCGCTTTGGCATTGCGGGAATTTACGGCTTTGTCGGCGGCTATCTGAGAGGCTTTGCCGGTATCCAGTTTGCTGGCATCGCTAAAATCCTGGGTAATATAGCCGGAGCCGGTGCCATCCTCGGTACGCATAGTTACAGAGAAATCTACAACAGTAGCCGGATGGTAAGCAAAAAGTCCTTTGTTGTTGAGCTTGGCCACAAAGTTGGTGTAATGTTCCAGGAAGCCGGCAGCCGTAAGGCCTTTGGCAGCGGCGGCGGCTATACTTTTAGCGGCGGCATCGGCGCGGTAAGCCGGATCTATACTGGCTGTGGAGCTAAACAACTCTTTGGTGGTGCTATATGTTTGCGGGCCAAGCAACTCGATATACTCCGGACTTTCAGGTGCCAGGCGTGCCGTCTCCTCGGAGCGACGAATCACCTTCTCCAGCGACTTATCATCAAATTCGTTGATAGTGGCCACACCGGAACGCTTGCCAAAACGCGACTCTACGGACATCGACACGTTTTCTTCGCCGCCGCTGGTAGACACTTCGTTACGGGCGTACCGGATGTTGCCGCCCACATTGCCGCTGAGCGTTATCTCGCACTCATCAGCCTTGGAATAAGCCAGCGCCTTTTTCAGTACCGCCTGTGCTTCTTCTTTTGTTAATATTGCCATGTTCTTTGGTTTCTTGTTTTAATTTTAAACTGCTTTACTGCGTCAGTTCTGAGTCTTGAGTTGGTTTGTTCCTTCTGTTGAGAGGTCAGAATTATACTTCGCAAAATTTTAATCAGCCCATCGCATTCTCTGTGAATGCTGTTGAAAGCATCAGGCTTGATAAAATCAGAATCCTTTAGCAGGCGCAGCCAGTAGCTTGTTTCTCTGGCTTTTTTTAAAGCTATACTCAACTTATGCCTGAAATCCGTCTTACACTGGCCTCCGAGCGCTTCCTCTACGTTGGCTCCAATAGAAGTGCCACTTCGCAGCACCTGCTTCGCAAGCACAAACTTCCGCTGCTCCTGCGTCAGGTGCTTGTACAGTTTGATCACCCGCAAAGCAAAACTATAAGACTTGGTTGCAACTATACTTTCAGCCATATATTAATCAAGTATAACTCAGAATTCAGAACTCGCGACTTTTTCAGAAGTATAATTCGAGACTCAGAATTCAGAACTCGCGGCTCACATTAAATTTTCCGTGCCGTGTTGATCACATTTACGCCATTGAAGCGGGTGTGCGCACAGCCATGCGATACGGCGCTAACTTGGCTTGGCTGGCCTTTGCCGTCGAAGAACGAGCCGAACATGCGGTAGTCGCTTTCATCGCACATGTCGGCGCAGGAGTTCCAGAATTCCTGGGTGTTGCTCTGGTAAGCTACATCATCCAGCATACCCACAATTTTGCCGCCCTTGATTTCGTAGAACGTTTGTCCGCCAAACTGGAAGTTGTAGCGTTGCTGGTCGATGGAGTAAGAGCCGCGGCCTGCAATATAAATGCCTTTGTCTATGCCGCTGATGAGCTGGTCTACGTTCTTTTTTTCTTTGCCCGGTGCCAGCGATACGTTTGGCATCCGCTGGAACTGCACCGAACTCCAGTTATCAGCGTAGCAGCAGCCATGCGATTCCTTTTCGCCGATAATGTGCGCCTGGTCGCGGATAGCCTCGTAGTTCACAAGCACGCCGTTCTTAATCAAATCCCACTGCTTCGTTTTCACGCCTTCATCGTCCCAGCCTACCTGGCCAAGCGAGCCTTTCTGCGTTTTATCGGCAATGATGTTTACCTTGTCAGAGCCATATTTAAAGTTCTTCGATTTCCACTTATCCAGCGTAGCGAAAGAAGTACCGGCGTAATTGGCTTCGTAGCCCAGCACACGGTCCAACTCCAGCGGGTGCCCTACAGATTCGTGGATGGTTAGGCCCAGGTGATTCGGATCGAGTACCAAATCATACTTCCCTGCCAGCACCGATTTGGCGGTGAGTTTCTCTTTGGCCTGTTTGGCCGCGAGCGTAGCATCTTCCAGCATGTCGTAAGCGTAGCGGTAGCCTACCAGACCAGTGCCTTTGGGCCCATTGATTTTTTCGGATGCCTTTGGGTTCATGTACTCGTAGCCCATGCCCATCGGCGCACTCAGCGCATCGCGGGTTTTAAACTTGCCGGAAGCTTTATCAACGGCTGTTACCGTAAAATTTGGCCAGATGCGGTGAATATCTTGGTCGATATAAGAGCCATCGGTGGAGGCAAAATACTTCTGCTCATTTACCTGAAACAGCGCCGAGTTTACGAAGCTGGCGCCATTGCTCATAGCGGCGGCGTTGGCAGCCAGCAGCAGATCTGCTTTCTGGCCTACGGGCACTTCAAAAGCATTTATTTCGATGGGCGTTTTCCAGCTTACTTCGCCGTAGCCGGGTACCGGAGCCAGCTGCACCGGCTCCTTCTGCAGTTTGGCGTTGGCTTTGGCAATGGCTACAGCTTGTTCCGCTGCTTTGGCCACACCTTTGTCCGACACATCTGACGTGGCGGCAAAGCCCCAGGTGCCATTGGCCAGCACACGTACGCCCACACCAAACGACTCCGCATTCACAATGTTCTGCACCTGCTTTTCGCGGGTAAAAATATACTGCTGCAGGTAACGGCCGATGCGCACATCAGCATAGTTGGCACCTTTCGATTTAGCCGTATTTAAGGCCACATCAGCCAGCCGCTTTTTCAGAGCAGGGTCTATCTGTTCCAGTGCTCTTTCGGGGGCGATAATATTGCCCAGCACAGGTATAGAAGGCAGCATGATGCCGCCGAAGCCCAGCGCCGATAACTCAAGGAAGTTCCGTCGTTTCAAAGTAGTAGAAGTTTTTATTTTAAGTAAATAGACATAAGTATCTAAACATTAGACACAAGGATTTTTAAGTATAAGATATTAAATTAATAATAATTAAATTATAAAGTTGTCTTGACGCTATACTTAAGTATAAAAGTATAAAGTGAAGCCAGTGTAAGGTATAACGTCTTCTGAAATTGATGACAGCATGTGATAAAGGCCACTTTACTTTTGTTTGTCAGATGCCGCAACAAAGGCGGTTTGGCGTAAGTCTTAGAATGATTAATAACAAAGCCCTTGTACCTTCATCTTCCTTCTGGTTATACCTGCTTTCATATATTCCGCCACATAATTTGGCTTTGGGTAGCTAAGTATAGGCAGATTAATTCTTCTTTCAAAGTTTATGGCTTCTAAATCAGTTTAATAACAGTATTTGATAGATAAACGGCAGGTTGGAATGACCTAAAGTACAGGCAGGTATAAACGCAAAAATCGCAGCGCCTTTAGCAGGTGCTGCGATTTTTGCTGAAGTACAGCGTGTGGTTTATGTGTATTTAAGCAGGTTAGTTACCCATCTTCTTTCAAAAAATTATGGAAAGGTTGATGGCAGCCTTCGAAGGGTATAGTATAAATAGCGATATTTATCTGTTTTTTCTTCTCCGGCTACAGGTGTAAAAGCAGCAGTTAGCCAGATGCTTTTAGCTTTTGCTTACTGTAAAGCCTGGTGTTGCTTCTAAAGCAGAACCATAGTTAGTGAACTCGGCTATATCGAACTTAAATCCTTCGGCCGATGCGATGTCGGAAGGTGTGTTTAGTACCTCTATTTTCACTTGGCCGGTGCCCTGGCTTCGTATTTCAAGCTTGCGGGCCGCAGCCTCTGACACATCAATGATACGATGGCCTACAAACGGGCCTCTGTCGTTGATGCGTACAATAACGGTTTCGTGGTTGTTGAGGTTGGTTACTTTTACCCTTGTGCCGAAAGGCAGCGTTTTGTGCGCGGCAGTCATGGCATGCTTGTTATAGCGCTCGCCGCTGCTTGTTCTTTTGCCGTGATACTGGCTGCCGTACCACGAGGCTTTGCCCTTCTGGGTGCCTTCAGTTTGTGCAGATACTGGTTGGCTTACGCCGATAAACAAAGAAATGATCACTGAAAAAATGAAGCACTTTCTATTAATAAACATACAGTTAATAGTTGGTGAAGCTGCAAAGGTACAGATTTTTTTATAAACGAGGCCTTTTACGCCAATATTGCGCAGAGAGTGTAGGGGGATACTGCCTGCAAGCCAGAGTTGCTATAGGTCAGATAAGGCGAAAATATGCTTTTAAAGTAGATATAGCCTTCTTTTTAACCACGCAAACTATAGAAAGCATCGTATAAAAAATTAGTGAATTTTTTTGGTGACTAAAGCAGGAGCAGCGTAAATTTCAGGTGCTTGCGGCAGAGGCCGGTGGCGTTAAGGCTTGCAAGCCAGCTCCGGGTTTTATCTTGCCACCGTCGGTTCGTATACCTCTAAAACTTAATATATAAACCATGGATTTCGGAAAGCTGCCAGACATCAGCCGCGTTGATTTTACGCTGCCCCCCGACCACCCCGATACATTGCCGCTGCTTCGCCGGTTTAAGAACGATGCAAGGCCAGATGTGCATGTCGGGCTACCAGTGTGGGTAAATAAAGCGTGGGAAGGCGAATATTATCCCACAAAAATGCCCGGCAAAGATGCGCTGCTATGGTATGGCAGGCAATTCAATACCATCGAACTCAATAGCACGCATTACCATATTCCCGATCCGGCTACCATCGACCGCTGGCGGCAAAGCGTGCCGCAGGGCTTTCTGTTTTGCCCCAAGTTTCCGCAGCTCATCAGCCACGAATCTGCACTGCGCAGTACACAAGGTATAACGGCTGCTTTCTGTGAGGCTATTGCCAGGCTGGAGGAGAAATTGGGTGATTCGTTTCTGCAACTGCCGCCCAGCTTCGGTCCGCGCTATCTACCCGATTTAGAGCATTTCGTCAGGTTTATCCCCGAAACCATTCCTATTACGGTAGAGGTGCGCCACCCCGGCTGGTTTGTGGATAATGCGGCTTCTTTAGCGCTGTTTGAGCTATTGGAAAAGTATAATATGGGCACGGTGCTGACCGATGTGGCGGGCCGCCGCGACGTGCTGCACATGCGCCTGACCACGCCCTCGGCTATGATCCGCTTTGTAGGCAATGGCCTGCACCCGACAGACTATACCCGCATCGATGCCTGGGTAGAGCGCCTGAAAGTATGGATCGACAACGGCCTGCGCCAGTTGTACTTCTTTATGCACGAACCAGATAATACGGCCTCGCCTGAACTGGCTGCTTATTTCATCAATCAGCTTAATAAAGTATGCGGACTTGAGGTAAAGCCACCTAAGAAGATTGTGCAGCCGGTACAGGGGAAATTGTTTTAGGGTGATAGTTGCTGTCGCCTGCTTTATGTTTGCTGTGGTATGCATAAATGATGCTGGCTTTCCATTTCCTCCAAAGATAAGCAGGTGTAATGTGAAGCCTTTAGCTTCAGTAAAGTCAAAGACTTCACATCATGTGTAGGACACAAGTTTAAAAACTTGCGCCAGCGGAAGGATGAAGTATAAGTAAAAAGAGCGGCTAACCATTCTGGCTAGCCGCTCTCCTGTTTACAAAGTATAAATCCTGGGTCTAACGTCTAACGTCCAGCATCTAATGTCTACAGCTTAAACACATCGTCGCTGATGCCTTTGTTTACTTCAATGGTCTGCACTTTGGTTTTAATCTGCTGCGGCCCCATCGAGATCTCTACCATGTACGGGAACTTCACGCCGTTTACTTCTTTGTAATTGCTGTAGTTCTTGGTCTGCGTAATCACGCCTTGTGGCGATTCCAATCTGTTTACTTCTTTCAGCAGCAAACCAGAATCTTTCGCAAAATACTGCATGGTTTTCTGACCGTTTGGCAGCGATATTTCCACCACATAAACTTCCTGGCCATCCACGTTGTCGAGGCCGGTAAGTTCTGATTTGATGCCCAATTTATCGTACTGTAGCACAGAGAAAGTGTTGGCTTCCAGCTTCTGCGCGGCCAGTTCTTCTTTGGTCATCTCTTTGTTTACGCCCTGCATCGGCGACTCCATTTTGCCTTTGTCGCCGTTGATGATCACACGCTGCATCGGGTTGTTGTTCATCAGCACCTGCACCGCAAATTTGTCGTCGCCTTTCTGCTGTTTCGTAAACACCAGTTGCATACCCTGAATGGTGGCATTACTGGTTACAGATACATCTTTCACTTTTTCGATGCTGGCTTTACCGCCCAAAGCTTCAATGTAGTTAGCCAGTACCTGATCAGCTGTAATATCAGTAGGTACGCCCATGGCCGCACGATCTACTTTCTCGCCGGTGGCACTGTAGTAGACAATGCTGTTGTCGTCTTTGTCGAAAGGTTTCAGCTGGGCAGCTACCTCGCCGGCATTGCCCACCGCTACCACATACATGGCATCGGGGTTGATGTATTTTTGAGCCATATTTTGCACATCGGCTGTAGACACAGCATCTACTTTCTTGAGGTAATTGGCATAGTAATCCTGCGGTAAGCCGTAGCGGGCTGTGTTGATGGCGTAAACGGCTACCGAGGCAGGGTTTTCCAGGCCGCGGGCAAAGCTGCCGGTCAGGTATGCTTTTGCGTTTTTCAGCTCCTTGTCACTTACCTGCTCTTTGCGGATTTTTGTCAGTTCGTTTATAAACTGCATGGCGGCGCTGTCGGTAACGGCGTTGCGCACATTGGCAGAGGCATTGAAGCGGCCCAGAATTTCATCCGAAGAAAGAGAAGAATAAGCGCCATACGTATAACCATGTGCTTCGCGCAGGTTTTTGAACAAGCGAGCATCACTGCTGCCCCCTAAAATGTTGTTCATCAGCTGTGCGGCCACTGCATCCGGAGCGCCTGGTTCTATACCGGCTGCATTCGTAAACGACAGCACGGTCTGAACAGAACTCGGCCGATCTACCATCACCACCTGCGTTTGCTTTGGCTGCTGCGGCAGGTCATATTTTATCTCTTTCACCTCACCGGCTTTCCAGTTTTTAAGAGACTTCTTCAGCATCTTCTTTATCTCTTTCGGCGTTACGTCGCCCACTACCGCCAGGTAGCCGATGTTTGGCTTATAGTAGGTGTTGTAATAATTCTGAATGTCCTCCAGCTTGATGTTGTCTACGGTTTGTTGGGTCATCAATTCGCCGTAAGGATGGTTTTTGCCATAAAGGAGCATGCTGCGGGTTTGGCTGGCAATGGCATCCGGATCATCTTTCGATTGTGCTAGTCCGGCTTGCAGTTGCTTTTTTACTTTGTCCAGCTCTTCCTGCGTAAACTTCGGGTGCAGCAAGGCATCAGCTGTTAGGTCGAGCAGGGTGGGCAGGTGCTTTTTGAGGGAGGAGGCGCTGAAACCGGTAGAAGAAAAGCCTAAATCCGCTCCAATAAAATCTACCTGCTCATCAAACTGATCTTTACTGCGGCTGGTAGTACCGGTGCGCATCATCTGGCCTGCAGCCTGCACATAACCGGCTTTGTCGCCTTCCAGAATCGGATCACGGTCCAGCACCAGTTGCATCGATATAACGGGTTGCTTGTGGTTTTCGACTACGTATACTTTCAGGCCGTTTTTCAGCTTAAAGCTCTCATACTTGCCTAGCTCAATTTTAGGGGCAGGCCCGGCTGGTGGCGGCGTATTTAACGACTGTGCCGGTGCCACATACACCAGCGCTACCGCCAGAAACAAGGTACTATATATTTTTTTAATCATGATTGCATTTTTTAAAGGATACAAGTATCAAGGCACAGGACACAAGACTTTTTGCGATCCGGAAATCTGGTGTTGATTTCGCTTATCAGATCAAATTATACAATCTTATGTCTAACATCTTGCGTCTAAAATCTTTATTTCGGTTGCGCAGATTTTGGCAGGTAATGCAGCACCACGCGGTTATCTTCGGTCAGGTATTGCTTGGCTACACGCTGAATGTCATCTTTCGTTACTTTCATGTATCGGTTCAACTCCGTATTAATGAGGTTGGCGTCGCCATAGTATACATGGTAATCGGCCAGGCTTTCTGCGCGGCCCGCCACGGTGCTGTTTTGCTGCACAAAGTTGCTTTCTATCTGGTTGCGCAGTTTCTGAAACTCCCGGTCGCTGATGGGCTCCGTTTTCACGCGGTTGATTTCGGTGTCCATGGCCTGCTCCAGCGTATCTACATTCACGCCCATGTTGGCGATGGCAAAGGTCAGGAACAGTCCCGGATCTTCAGTCGGGAAAGGTATAGAGGAAGCGGCAACGGCTTGCTGCTGCTTATCTACCAGCGCCTTAGGCAGGCGTGCACTCTCGCCGCCGGATAGCAGCGTGGTCAGCATCGAAAGGGCATAATAATCTTCGGTGCCCTGCTCCGGAACATGATACGCTTCAATAACAGCCGGCAGCTGAATGTTATCATACACCACTTTGCGGCGCTCTTCTGTTTGCTTCGGCTCCACCACAGTTGGACGGGGAATGTCTTTTGTGCCTTTCGGGATGCTGGCGAAATATTTCTCTATCATTTGTTTGGTAGAGTCGATGTTGATGTCGCCGGCAATAGAAAGCGTGGCGTTGTTGGGCACGTAGAAAGTATGGTAGAAGTCGCGGAACTCGTCTATTTTAGCGTTATTCAGGTCTTCAAAAGTGCCAATAGGCATGTTGTGGTAGGGATGCTCGTTAAAAGCCAGCGCAAATACATTTTCGCCCATGGTGCCGTACGGCTGGTTGTCGATGCGCTGTCGTTTTTCTTCCTGCACCACTTTGCGCTGCGTTTCTACGCCTGTTTCGTCTACCTTGGCACCTTTCATGCGCTCTGCTTCCATCCAAAGGCCCAGTCCCACTTGGTTAGACGGCAGCAACTCATAGTAATACGTGCGGTCAAAAGAGGTGTTGGCATTCAGGGCGCCGCCTGCGTTCTCTACCATCGCCATGTACTGGCCACGATCTATGTTCTCGCTGCCTTCAAACATCAGATGCTCAAAAAAGTGCGCAAAGCCGGTGCGGCCTTTCACCTCGTTTTTAGAGCCTACATGGTATAGCACCGACACGGCTACATTGGGCGTGGAGTGATCCTGGCTAAGAATGACGTGCAGGCCGTTCGAGAGGTCATACTCCGTAAATTTGATTTCGCTGCTTTTAGTCTGAGCCATGGCCGTAAAGCCAGAGGCGCAGATCAGCAGGCCAATTAAAAACTTGCGTTTCATGTGTTTAAGTTGATATAAGGAAAATGTGCGGTTCAGTAACTCTCTAAAGTTGTTGGTATAATCCAATGTATAAAATTAGTTTAATACATTGGATTATACCAATTCTTATAGCAGAAGCCCGCAGATATTCTGCTAACACTACACCAACACGGACTAACCAGCTATTTTTATAGATGAACCTGAATAGCCGGACACTGTAATCTAATTATACGAGCTTTCGGGGAGTAGAAATATCAAACTTTTACAGTTCGGGTTTCTGATGTTATGGGGCGTGTTAATACATCCTGGGCAGCTCTATTCCTTTTATTTTGCGGAATAGGTTAATAGCGGCCTGATCGGTGAGCCCGGCCACAAAATCGGTGATGTGGATGATGCGCTCGTAATCAGTGGCTCCATCGGGCAGGCTGATGAACTGCGGCGGAACAAGTGCAGCCAGCTTGCGGTGGCGCTTCGATTCAGGTTTAAATACGGCCTTAATGCAGGCATCCAGCAAACCTCCTAGCACTTCAAAACCGGCGGCTTCAATCTCCAGCACGGGGCGGTTCTGATAAATCTGCGAAACCGACAAGTTCTTTATCTCATCCAGCACCGGCTTGCAAGATAACTCATTGATCAAGGGTTTGTCGTAGGTGCCGGTTAAAATATCCTGCTCGTGTTCCAGAAAAAGCATTGCTGTTTCCTCTATTAGTTTGCCTATGATGCGGGCGCGCAGGTAGCCAATTTCTTCGCGCCAGTCATAAAAGGTGAGGCTCGATTTCCGGTCAGGTGCATCGTTCAGAATCCGGCGGAAGAGGTCCATGCCTTGTTCCTGCGGTATCAGGCCCAATTTTAGTCCATCTTCAAAATCGATAATACGGTAACAGATGTCATCAGCAGCCTCTACCAGAAAAGACAAGGGGTGGCGGTGATAGAATACTTCGTTCGACTGTCCTTTCTGAAGCAACTCCAGTTCCTGCGCAATGGTATTAAACCAGGCTTTTTCTGTCTGAAAGAAGCCATACTTTTTCTCGCTGGTATTTTTTGTGCCAGTTATTACGGGCAATGATTCTTTAGGATACTTGGTAAAAGTGGCCAGGGTGGTATAGGTCAGGCTAAGGCCGCCGGATAGGCTGCACTGGGCCGGGTAAGTATAAGTTAAAACGCGGAACCCGGCCGCGTTGCCTTCAAACCGTACCAGGTCATCCAGTTCGGCGGCTGTTAAGGCGGTTAAGTATGGCTGTGCCTCTTCGCTTAAAAAATAAGCCGAAATAGCATCCTCGCCGGAATGGCCGAAAGGTGGATTGCCGATGTCGTGGGCCAGGCAGGCGGCAGCTACTATATCACCGAAGTCAGCTTCCTGTATGTTTTTTTCCTGCGCCAGCGCGGGGTAACGCTCCAGTATACTCTTGCCTACAATGCGGCCCAGCGAGCGCCCTACCACCGATGCCTCCAGGCTGTGTGTAAGCCGGTTGTGTACAAAATCGCTCTCGGGCATGGGCATTACCTGCGTTTTGTTCTGTAGCCTCCTGAAAGCCGGAGAAAATACAATACGATCATAATCACGCTGAAACTCGCCCCGCACCGACTCGTCAGAAGTATACTTCTTATCAGTAGTATGGAAGCGCTTCTTCGAGATAAGTTTGTCCCAGGTAGTGGTGGTGTGTGGCATGCGTAAATGTAGGTTAAAAATAAAAATTAGTAATGAAGGGAAGCTGCCGGATAAAAATAATTAAGTATAAACAGAAGGAGGGTAAACTGCCGGGCTTAGATTGTAATGAAATTCGTTTTACAGCCTTTCCCCACAGTTGTGCATCAGAATTTAAGCTGAATCTGTAATCCTGCTGCGCAACTATCATTATGCTAAAGTTTGAAGTGTTAGTGTAGTCAGGTGCGCAATTTTTCCTGAAGTACAAACAACCAAGTATTATGGACAGCGACAAAACTTATCAAAAAGCAAATTATAAAAAACCACCCCTAACCCCTCCTTGAAAAAGGAAGGGAATTTAATTGATATTCTTTGCTGAAGTTTTTCCGATAAATTCTGTTACCATGTATAAGGAATGTTACAAAGCGCTATGTTTTATGCAGCTGTATAATATATTATTGCCGTTTAGAGTGATTTTAAATATTTTTCCGGATGTGCTGAAGTATAAAGTACATGTTACAATGCAGGCTTAAAAGACCTTGCGTTATAGTTATCATAGCCCCAACTTTGCCTCAACAAGTGTAACAGGCTTTTCCAATCTATAAAAACAAACTTTTACTTACACCTGTTACAGAAAATTCATCCACTGCTGTCCTTCCTTTTTTAAGGAGAGACAGCACTTCAGGAGAGGAAACCATTCTTTTCAATTCAGGAAGCGGAGCAATAACAGCGGCGGTTAGGTAT
>Ga0210040_10000622_pt1 | contig 58196 bp, 52 predicted proteins | sample CryGeyCG12114_NA_FD_185462 | JGI IMG/M metagenome (GOLD analysis project Ga0210040, IMG submission 185462) | Groundwater microbial communities from aquifer - Crystal Geyser CG19_WC_8/21/14_NA (SPAdes) (version 2) | ecosystem: Environmental > Aquatic > Deep subsurface > Groundwater | place: USA...
CCGTTTTTTACTACCTTGCTGCTCTGGCAGTGAGGACAGTTTATCTTGATGAGGATCTCGCACATTCCATCATCTTAAACACTTCACTGCCTCTCTTTTATCCCATCATACTTTGTTAACCACTACCGAATCTTCATTCATGTAGCTTGGCAGCATGAATGAAGTAAAGGTAAAGATGTAATGCTCGTTCATTACACATACATGCCTCAAGTTTGAGCGGAGCAGTAACTTGTAGTATAGAATGATAGCAAGTTTTCAACTTGCGTAATTTTACTATGACTGCTCGCAAATTGAAAACTTGCCTCATAAAAGCCACAAGTTACGCTGTCGCTAAACTTGCGGCATGAGTAATTAGATGTGATTTCCTTTTCAATTTACTAATTCTAATAATATTAATCACTTTCAAACATAAATTTAAGACATAAACAGCAAAGCCTTTCTGGATTCGGAAAGGCTTTGCTGTTTATACTATGTTCTGCGTTTATTTCAGCAGTGTGGCAAGCTTCTGTTCCAAATCAGGCCCTCGCAGGCCTTTTGCTATGATTTTGCCTTCAGGATCTATCAAAACTGTTTGTGGAATTGCACTTACGTTATAAAGTTGCGCCGCGCTGCTCTGCCAGCCCTGCAAATCCGACACATGTGGCCATGGCAGTTTATCGTCGGCAATAGCTTTCTCCCATTTATCTTTCGACTGATCCAGGGACACGCCGAAAATCTCAAATCCTTTATCTTTATATTTATCGTACATCTTCACCACGTTCGGATTTTCTTTGCGGCAGGGCCCGCACCAACTTGCCCAGAAATCTACCAGCACATACTTGCCGCGTAGCGATGAAAGCGATTTTGTGCCTCCTTCCGGCGTTGGAAGCGTAATATCCGGTGCTACCTGACCAATAGCCGTATTGCGGAACGGCTTCAGGTGCTCGTTCAGCATAAGCGTATACTTGGAGTTTGGAATGTTCTTGTTCAGAAGCGTCGCCATACTATCGGCAAAGGCAAAATCACTGGTCGGATCAACCAAAGTAGCCGTTCCGAAAGCGGCCACAACAGAACCGGGGTGCTGCGCGATAAAATCTTTCACCTGCATCTGCAATGCGCCATATTCCTCCTGAATGGCAGTCACAGAATCCTGGTTGCCGGCGGCCATTGCCTGGCTGTAGCGTTCTTCCAGCGCCACCTGCTTCAATCGTGATTCATTTACCAGCTTATTTAGCTGCTGAAACAGCTCCGAATCTTCCGAACCTTCCACTTTAGCCGTACCATTGATGTCTTTAGCATCTGCCTGCACTTTTACATTATTATTGTCCAGCACCAGCATCAGGCCATTGCGCTGATCTATGGTGATGCGGTACATAGTCGGCTCCTGCACGCTGCCTTCAAACGTAAACATACCGTCGGCGCCAACCTCAGCGGTGTCGCGGGCAATAAACTGCTGATCGCCCAGTTCCAGCAAGTATACTTTGCTTCCGGCCTCAGCATTTTGCAGCTTGCCAGCTATAGTAAAGCCGTCTTCATTTGAGGTGGATTTATTTGTCTGGCATGCAACTAAAAGTGCTGCTGCAGAAGCCACTACCATTAACTTTGAATATTTCATACTTTGTTTTTATGCGTTTAAACCTTCGCGGAGCAGCTTGTTAGCTACTTTCGGATCGGCTTTTCCTTTTGTTTTCTTCATGATCTCACCCATAAACATGCCAACCAACGACTGCTTACCGGCTTTATATTCCTCCACTTTGGCAGGGTTCTCCTGCAGCACTGCCTGCACAATTTGTGCCAGCTCGCCTGAATCGGATTGTTGCAGCAGGTTCTGCTGTTCGGCCACTTGCTGTGCATTCATTTCCGGGTGCTCCAGCAGGTATGAAAAAACCTGTTTTGCCGCTACTGAGTGGCTTAATTTGTTCTCATCTACTAAAGCAATTATACCGGCAATTTGTTCCGGTTGCAATGGGAAGTCCCTGATGTGCAGTTGCAGCTCGTTCAGGTATGATTTCACCTGGCCCATCATCCAGTTAGAGGCAGCTTTGTAATTAGTGGTATACTTGCTGAGCTCCTCAAAGTATAAAGCAATCTCTTTGGCATCCGTCAGTACGGCTGCATCGTATTCCGGCAGGCCATATACTTCCACAAAACGCCTGTACAATTCCTGTGGCAGGCTCGGCATGGCTGCTTTTATACTATCCAGCCACTCCTGGTGAATAACGAGGGGCGGCAAATCCGGCTCCGGAAAGTAGCGGTAGTCGTTCAGCGTTTCTTTGGAGCGCATTGCCGTAGTGGTGCCCGTGTTCGCATCAAAGTTTCGCGTCTCGCCTTCTACTTTGTCGCCATTTTCGAGCACCAAGATCTGGCGCTCAATTTCATGTTCGATGGCCCGTTGTACGTTCCGGAAAGAGTTCATGTTCTTCACCTCTACCTTGGTGCCCCACAGCGGCGCACCCTTCAGCATCACCGAAATGTTGGCGTCGCAGCGTAGCGAGCCTTCTTCCATGTTGCCGTCGCAAATGTCCAGGTATTTCACCAGGCGCTTTATTTCCATGAGGTAATTGTAGGCTTCCACCGAGTCGCGTATATCCGGCTCCGACACAATTTCGATGAGCGGCACGCCGGCACGGTTATAGTCTACAAGCGTTTCGGTTTCGCCGGGCAGGTGCATCGATTTACCGGCGTCTTCCTCCATATGGATGCGCGTAATGCCGACGCGCTTTTCGTTGCCTTCAGCATCTTTAATATCGATGTGGCCTAAGGTGCAGATGGGTGTTTTATCCTGCGTAATCTGGTAGCCTTTCGGAAGGTCAGGGTAGAAATAATTTTTGCGGGCGTACAGGTTATAGCGCGTGATGTCGCAGTTGGTGGCGAGGCCCATTTTCAAAGCCATTTCCACCACGCTTTTGTTCACGCGCGGCAAGGTGCCGGGGTGCGCCAGCGTAATTACGCTTAGGTTGCTATTAGGCAGCATGCCGTATTCCGTTGAGTCGGAAGAATAAGCCTTGCTCTCGGTCAGCAGTTGTGCGTGTACTTCCAGGCCAATGATGGCCTGATATTTATCTCTGATTGATGTATCCATAAAGTATAAATTGTATGATGATCGCCTGTTAAGTTAAAACAGCAGCATTAAGTATGATTTAGAAACTTTCATACTTAATGCAAGACAATCATCCATTCTAATTCAGCATCGAAGTAACAAGTTCAAGGGCTTTGGCCGGCACCGCCTGCAGACCGGCCGCATCTTTGCCGCCAGCCGTAGCATAGAAAGGCTGGCCACCGCCTCCGCCTTTAATCTCTTTTGCGAGTTCGCGCACCATCTGGCTGGCGTTCAGCTTCTTATCAGAAACCAGGTTATCAGACAGCATCACGGCAATCTGCGGCTTTCCGTCAATTTCGGCGGCAAGTATAAGTATAAGGTTATCCAAAGACTGGCGCATGTCGAAAGCCAGCTTTTTGAGATAATCGGCGTTGCTCACTTCTACCTGCTGCGCCACGAAATGCACGCCGCCGTCCAGCTGCATGGCTTTATGTACCAGGCTGTCTTTCAGGCCGGTCAGTTGCTTTAGCTCGTACTGCTCCAGTTGCTTCTGCAGCCCTTTGTTGTCTTCCTGTAGTTTCTGTACGGTACCCGACACATTGCTTTGCGTAGCCAGCACCTCCCGCACCGCATGCAGTTCGTTGAGCTGCTGCTGCACATAATCTTCAGCCACGGTGGCTGTAACGGCTTCGATGCGGCGCACACCGGCTGCTACCGAGCTTTCTGACACAATTTTAAAGTAGCCGATATTGCCCGTATTCAGCACGTGAATGCCACCGCAAAGCTCTACCGAGTGGTTTCGGTCGAAGGCTATTACGCGCACAAACTCGCCATACTTCTCGCCGAACAGAGCCATAGCTCCCATTTCTTTCGCAGCTGCAATCGGCACATTGCGCTGCTCTTCCAGCGGAATTGCCTCGCGGATGCGCTGGTTCACGATATGCTCTACCTCGCGCAACTGGGCCTCCTCTACTTTGGCAAAATGCGAGAAGTCGAAGCGCAGCAGTTTTTCATTCACCAAAGAGCCGCGCTGCTGCACGTGTTCCCCTAAAACTTTCCGTAAAGCGGCATGCAGTAAATGCGTGGCGGAGTGGTTCTTACGAATAAAATTACGGCGCTCCGCATCAATCTCACTTCTGAATGCCGCCTCCGCATTTTGCGGCAGTTTGGCTGTAATATGAAGTATAAGGTCGTTTTCTTTCTTAGTATCAAGCACCTCAACCTGCTCTGTATCAGAAATCAGGTAGCCGGTATCGCCTATCTGACCGCCGCTTTCAGCATAAAAAGGTGTTTTGTCGAGCACCAGGTGGTATTCATTTTTGTTCTTGGATTTCACCTGACGGTAACGGACTATGTTCGAAATGGCTGTGTCGCAGTCGTAGCCAATAAACTCATTTGCTACGTCCGGTTGCAATATCACCCAATCCGATTGCTCGGTAGCAGAAGCGTTACGGGAGCGGTTTTTCTGCTGCTCCATTTCCACCGTAAAGCCTTGCTCGTCAACAGTAAAACCATTCTCTTTTGCAATCAGCGCCGTCAGATCCAGCGGAAAGCCAAACGTGTCATACAGTTCAAAAGCAGTTTTACCATCTATGGTGCTGTTGTTTTTTCTGAAGCTATCTTCCAGTGCATCCAGTCTTTTCAGCCCATTATCCAGTGTGCGCAGAAAGGCATTTTCCTCTTCCTCGATTACACGTTGCACAAAGCTCAGTTGCTTCTTGAGCTCCGGAAACACGGTTTCCATCTGGTCGGCCAGCACGGCAGCCAGTTTGTACAGAAACGGTTTTTTAAAATTCAGGAAAGTGAAACCATAACGCACCGCGCGCCGAAGTATGCGGCGGATCACGTAGCCGGCCTTGTTGTTTGATGGCAGCTGCCCGTCGGCAATGGTAAAGGCGATGGCACGGATATGGTCCGACATCACACGAATGGCAATATCTGTCTTCTCGTTTTCGCCATAGGTTACGCCGGCTTCCTGCGCCACAAACTGGATCAATGGCTGAAATACATCTGTGTCGTAGTTCGATTGTTTGCCCTGTATGGCCATGCACAAACGCTCGAAGCCCATGCCTGTATCTACGTGCTGCGCAGGCAGTTTTACCAGGGAACCATCAGCCAAACGGTTAAACTCCATGAACACATTGTTCCAGATTTCCACTACCTGCGGATGATCGTTGTTCACGAGGTCTTTCCCATCCACTTTGGCGCGTTCTTCTTCGGAGCGCAAATCGATATGAATCTCAGAGCAGGGACCGCAGGGGCCAGTGTCGCCCATTTCCCAGAAGTTATCTTTTTTGGAACCCATAAGGATCCGATTTTCCGGAATCATGGTTTTCCAGATATCAAAAGCATCCTGATCTTTCTCTAAGTTCTCTGATTCATCGCCCTGAAACACGGATACATACAACCTGTCTTTCGGCAGCTGGTATACTTCTGTCAGCAGTTCCCAGGCCCAGGCCAGCGCATCTTTCTTAAAATAATCGCCAAACGACCAGTTGCCCAGCATTTCGAACATGGTGTGGTGGTAGGTGTCGTAGCCTACTTCTTCCAGGTCGTTGTGCTTGCCGCTTACGCGCAGACATTTCTGGGTATCGACCACACGCTTGTAAGGCGCCGGTTTGTTGCCCAGAAAATAATCCTTGAATGGCGCCATGCCAGAATTGATAAACATCAGGGTCGGATCATCTTTTACCACAATCGGCGCCGACGGCACTACCTGATGCTGCCTGGAAGCAAAAAAATCCAGAAACTGTTGTCTTATCTCAGCTGAATTCATGTATGAGTATTAAGCATTTAGATACTTTAGACTATACTTGTTGTTTAAGAACAAAAAATATAGAATTTTTGCCTGACAGAACCATACTCTTTTCAGGAAGCCTGTGTAGCGCATTATAGGCAAAAGTAGCACATTTTAGCCGTAAACTGTAGCATCAAACCCGAAAATAAGTAGTGTTCTGCCATACCACAGATACTCAGAATATGCCTTATAAAGAAAAAGAAATAGAGAAACAGTATTACTCCATTGGCGAGGTTGCAGCTATGTTTGATGTAGCGCCTTCGCTGATACGATTCTGGGAAACGGAGTTTGAGCAGCTGAAGCCCCGCAAAAGCAAGAAAGGCAACCGCCAGTACACGCCCAAAGACATTGAAACGTTGCGTACGGTTTATCACCTGGTAAAAGAGCGTGGCTATACCATACAGGGCGCTAAGGAAATGCTCAAAAATAAGTCGGTACAGACAAAAGACAAAATTGAAATCATCCAGTCGCTTGAGAAGGTCAGGGCTTTCCTGATAGGCATCAAGGATCAGCTGAACACCAAAGCCTGAAAGTTGCGCTGATGATAGAAGAGCAAAACCTGTACGAAGTTGCTTTAACCAAACTGCCCGGTGTGGGGCCGCAGCTCACGCGCCTGCTTGTAAGCTATTGCGGCTCTCCGCGGGCTGTATTCAACTCGCCGCCGGGCAAGCTGCTAAAGATTCCGGGTGTAGGCAGTATCACCATTAAAAGTATAACGGAAGGCGCCAAAGGCGCTTTTCTGCAAGCCGAGCAAATTGTAAAGCAGGCGCAGGATCAGGATGTTTCTTTGCTGTTTTATACTTCGCCCAAATACCCTGATCGGCTGAAACAATTTGCAGATGCGCCACCGCTGCTATACTTCCGCGGCAACGGCAACCTGAACCAGCACCGCATTGTCAGCATGGTGGGCACACGCCAGATAACCAACTATGGGCAGACCATAACTGAGCGCATTATAGAAGAACTGAAGCTTTATAATGTGATGGTAGTAAGCGGACTGGCTTACGGGGTGGATATTGTGGCGCACCGCGCGGCACTGCAGGCGGGCCTCCAAACCATTGGCGTAATGGCCAGCGGTCCCGATATTGTGTACCCGTCCGTGCATCGCAAGTATGCAGAACGTATGCTGACGCAGGGCGGCCTGCTGACGGAAAATCCCTTTGGCACCAAACCCGATGCGCCGCGTTTCCCGGCCCGCAACCGCATTATTGCCGGTATGTCGGATTGCACGCTGGTGGTAGAGGCTGCCCTGAAAAGCGGCACGCTCATTACCGCCGACATTGCCCATAGTTACGACAAGGAAGTAATGGCGGTTCCGGGCAACCTCACCTCACCCGTGTCGGAAGGCACCAATTACCTCATCAAGTCCAACAAAGCGGCCGTTTATACCTGTGCCCAGGATCTGGTGGAGCTGCTGAACTGGGATTTGGAAGATGCCGCTGCCGCCAAACAAAAGGCAAAATCACAGCTGAACGCTGCCGATTATACCGAGGAGGAATGGAAGGTGCTGCAGGTGTTGCAACAGTCCGGCGAGGAGCAGATGGACAACTTGAGTTGGAAGGCGCAAGTGCCGGTAAGCCTCTTGGCCTCGGTGCTTTTAGGCCTTGAATTTAAAGGAATGGTGAAAGCTAAACCCGGCAAGAAGTTTATGCTGATTGTGTAGTATTATACTTGTGCTTATTTGCTATATTGACAGTAGCAGTATCTTGAAGCATATGTTATACTAGATGTATAGTGCAGATGAGCGTATGTACACGTTAAGCTAGAAGTTGTAAGCCATGTTAAAGGAAACCTCATAAAATGAAACAAACATATCTTATATTCTTTTCCCTTTTATTTTTCGCAACTTCAAGAACAAATGGACAAATAGTTGCAAAGACTGTGAATGCGCTTAGTAAGCAAAGTGATTTAAATTATACAGAAATATTAAAATATAAAGACCCTTTTAGCGATGCATTTACATTAGATACAATTAAATCGACAATATCTGTTAATAGCCAAAATAGCATAATTGGTGGGCGCTTTAGTTTTCAAACCTCCCAAGAAAAGATAGTTTATGACGGGAATCGACTTGTAGTGCTCGATTTGGCCAAATACAAATACTCCTTAACAGACAAGATTGAAGATGTTCGATATAATCATTTGTACAGACACTCTTTGCTATATTATCAGAAGTATTTAAAAGAAGTACAGCAAAAACCTTACAAAATAGCGGTATTGCCAGACACAATAATAAATGATGTAGCGTATTCCAAAGTCCGGATTACAGAATCAGATTCAATAATAAACAACCAATATTGCTTTTTATACAATGAATTTATAATAAATAAGAAAAACAATCTTCCTGTTATTATTTATAGTATAAACCAAGGGTTATTTGAAGATATGCTGATAACTGCAATTGCTGAAATGAGTTTCAATTACCTCTCTAGGGGAATATCACACTCTAAGGGTATCTACTCAACAGTAATTCCTGACATCTTCAAACCCGAGGAGAAAAAGGAGAGACCACTTCTTTTGTCTAAAGGATCTCAAGCCCCTAATGTAGAATTATTCAATATTAATAATGATTCGGAGTCTTTAGTGAACATTAATCAAAAAGTAGTTCTCTTACACTTTACAACGAATGGCTGCCCTCATTCTGTAGCATCTGTAAGTTTTTTAAATGAGTTATATGATTCAATTGACAAGCGGGACTTAGCAATTTTAAGTATAAATACATTTGATAACAAACAAAGTATTACTCAATTTAATAAGAAATATAAGGTCAAATATCCTGTGTTTTGGGATGGAAAATCGGTTGCAGATATTTACCATGTTGCTGGTTATCCAACTTTTTACTTAATAGACAAAAACAGAAATATTAGTAATAGCTATAGTGGTTATTCTTCTGAAATAGCAAAGAACTTATTGGAACAGATTAAAGCATTAACAAAATGACACGTCTTACAACAAGGTATTGCCAAAAGCGAGGCTGACGCAATACTGTTGGGCTGACGGAAGTAATTCAACTTAAGTAATTCTATTAAGCGGTAGTACTGAACTCCCCGCTTTCGGCAATAATCGAACGTTAGAAGTAAGCGAAGAAAATAGCACTATCTTGAAATGCGCTGTCGAGAAAGTGATTTAAGCCAAAGATTAGTTGGCTGAAGCCTCTGTCTGCTTCATCAGGCCCATAGGAACTGCATCTGTTATTTTTAGCAGCCTTATTATTAACCTATGTTTATACTATACAACGGCGCACTGCTGAAGGAAAAGGAACTAAAGTTGCCGCTCACCAACCGCGCTTTTCAGTACAACGACGGCTTTTTTGAAACAATGATCGTGCAGCAGGGCCGCATCCTGTTCTGGCAGGATCACCTGACGCGTATAACGGAAGCCGCAGCCGCACTTGGTATTCATTTGCATCAAAATAGAAACCCAGACAAATTCCTGGAGCAACTGCTGCATCTGAGCGAGCAAAACAATGCCAGCAACTATGGCCGGGTTAAAGTGAAAGTATGGCGCGACGGAGCAGGCTTGTATACGCCCCAGACAAATGCTGCCGCCTGGATGGCAACGGCACAACCGGCTGAGGCTTCTCAGAATCTTCCACTAAAGGTTGGCATTTGCCGAACGGTTACAACCCTGCCCTCTCCTTTCTCCATTTTTAAGGGACCGAATGCGCTCGTGTATGTAGTGGCCGGAAACGAAAAAGCACAGACGCTGTATGATGATATGCTGTTGCTATCGCCTGATGGGGCTGTGGCAGAAATGATTTCTTCCAATATTTTCTGGTTTAGGGAGGGAACACTATTTACTCCGGCGCTGGAAACAGGATGCATCAACGGAATTTTGCGGCGAAATTTATTGCGCTGGGCCAAGGCTCAAGCTGTTCCGGTTGTAGAATGCCTTTTAGCGCCTGCAATGCTGCAGGATGCATCCGTTATTTTTTCAGCCAACGTAACCGGAATTAAAAGTATAAGTATGCTTGCCTCACAACAGTTACCAGATACGCATCCGCAGTTAGATAGGCTCCGGCAAGAACTGTTTGGAGGAATGCAGGTATAAAAATAGCTTTAAGCTTTTTTATTAGTCATGCTGGCAGTTTCTTTTATTTGATTGGTTAGGCTGGCTTCTTCTGCCATTTGCTTGCTTTCAAAGATATCCATTATTTTTTTTAATCTACGTAGCGGCACGTTGCCCTGACACAGTTCATAAAATTTACCCTTGAGCATTTGCATCCAGTTCTTCCTGCCCAGGATGTTAAGCAGCATCTTGAGTTCTTCTGCTTCCTTTATAAACTCATCCTGATTCAGCTTAGCGCCTATATCTGACCTGCAAATCCTTTGCGTAAAATCATCCAGCTTATGGCGGAGTATTTCGCGCTGAAGAGGCTTTATTCTGTCGCGCACAGCATAGTTATTTTGATCAAAAAAATTATTTTCTTCTAAAAACTCAATACCATCCATCGTAATTTGGCTCAAGTACCGCTCACCAATAAAAAATGATTTTACAAGGTGCTCGTTCCCCAGTGCCTCCAGCGTCCCCATTAGTTCTACAGGCGCAATATCTATGTTATTGGCAGAAAACAAACCCGCAACATCGTAAAATTTGCCATCATACCTCTTCTCATAAAGAGCTAAAAGCAAAAAGTGATTTTTAAACTCTTCTTCCATAATCACCTCCCTTCATTTATTTATACGTACTATAAGTTTCAAACAAAGCCTTATTTAACAGGCTTTTAATGTATTTAGTAAGTGGAGATAAAGTACAAGTAGAATATAATTGAGAATTGGCAGACTATAAGAACATGTCTGGCTTGCGCAGATTTAAAAACCTACGACAGCAAAAGGATAGAGTCTGCGGCATCTGGTAAAATCTTATTCAATTCATCGGCCTCCTGCTAAACGTTATAATATATTTTCTCTCAGGGGTCAATGCTTTAATCTTCTTTTTAGAGGCAGGACGATTCATGCTGGCAGATTAAATGAGCATAAAATAAACCTGCCTTTAAGAGGTAAAAAATAAAATGTGGTAACATCAGGTTAAAACAAAAAGACCCTGAGGCGTGGCCTCAGGGTCTTTATACATAAAATGTACCGCCTGCCTTTATCGAGGCTAAACTTTACCAGGACTTTTATTGATTATGTACTGTCGTTTCGATGCCGGAGCGGCCTGTTGTGGTAAAGGCTTTCAATTTGATTGTTCCTTTTGTAGAAATGGGCGATGTATAGATCTGGCTGCTGGCCGTTGGTTCTGAGCCATCGGTGGTATAACGCAGCACCAGTCCCGGCAGTTGAACATTAGCAGACACTTTGCCGTTTTCTACTACCGCTCCGGGTGCCGGAATGCGATAAAGGAAGCCGCGCGCATAGGTATCGAGGCGCGGAAGTTCCCGCTTGCCCAGCACATTTGCAAACTGCGACCAGGCTTTATTGTACATACCCTCACTTTTAGACGGATCCGTTTCAGTGGCCCAGGCCGGGTCTTTTGCCCAAGCCCGTTCAGCCAGGCCCAGCAGCTTGGGCAGCAGCATATATTCCATGCGCTCAGGGCTCCTGACTGCCTCACTCCATAAAGGTGCCTGCAAGCCTACAATATTGGTTTTCCCTGCTTCAGTAAGGCGAACTTTATTTTTGAAAATTGATCTGTCTACCGGTTCTCCCCTACTGTCAACTTTTGTGTTCTTCAGATAATCGTAAGGAATGAAATAGAAAGGTTTGTCTACATCCACAAAGCCGCCCCAGTATGGGCCTGTCTCGTCATAATCTTTCTGGTAGGCTAAATCAAGGTATAAATTTGTTACGTTGGTCAGCACTACTTTATAGCCGGCATTTGCCAGTTTATAAGCCAAATCTTCGGCGCCTGTCAGATTATTCCATACATCTACATGAAAGTTTTCATTTGCAAAATCCGGGTTCGGTATATAAACTGTTTTGCCATTCTCCTTTACCTTTTTCAGACCAATTTCTTCCCAGCCGGACAAGTATAAATTCCGATCTTTCAGCAGGCTATTTATCTTGCCGAAGTAGTAGTACCACAAATCATCTGTGTTTTCAACTTTCGGATTATCTTTCATGACAGCAAGCGCCGCAGGTGATTTTTCCCACACACCCCTCGGCACCTCATCGCCTCCAAAATGGATGGTTTCGATAGGCGCGCCGGCTTCTTTATACATCTTCAGCATTTCATCCACCACTGTTTCCAGAAAAGTATAGGTAGAGGGCAGCGCGACATCCATGACGTTATCATTCCAGTTTTGCACCGATTGGTACACCGATTTATCGTTCAGGTCGCGGAGCAGGTATTGCTTTGCCTCGTCTTCTTTGCCTGCCTGCATCAGGCGCTCGTAGCGGGCGTCCATCGCTTTAATAGCTGCCCGGCCGTGGCCTGGCGTTTCTATTTCCGGTATCACGCGGATGTGGCGGTCATGGGCATACTTCAGAATCTCTATAAAATCAGCTTTGCTGTAATAGCCTGTGCCGGTCGTGTTTTCTATGGATGAACCTGATGCGTACGAGGGTTGCAGGTTTTTCTTGTTATCTATGGTATGGCCGCGCTTGCTGCCTATTTCTGTCAGCTCCGGCAGGGCCGGTATCTCAAGCCGCCAGCCTTCATCGTCGCTCATATGGAAGTGCAGGACATTAAGCTTGTAGAGCGCCATCAAATCCAGCACCTTCAGCAACTGCTCCTTTGATTGAAAGTTGCGGGCCACATCAACCATAAAAGCTCTGTGGCCAAACCGTGGCGCGTCTGTAACACGAACGCCGGCAAAGGAGACAGATGATTGGGTGCCAGTTAAAGCAGCAGGCGGAATCATGGTTTTAAGGGACTGAATGCCGTAAAAAATACCCGCCGGTGATGAAGCCAAAATAGTAATGCCGTCCTGCGAAACCTGAAGCGCATATCCTTCCGGGGCAAAACCTTCCTGCTTTTGTAACCTGATAGCTTTTCCCTGCCCTGCTGCCTGTACCGATAATTTTTGTCCAAAAACAGAGGAAAGATAGGTAGCGAACAACTCTGCCTCGCCTTCAAAAGCAGCATCAGCCACCAGAGGTATCGCCGATGTTAAAGTAAAAACCTTACCAGTCTCTTCATACTTAAGCGGTGTCGGGAAAACCTGAGGCAGTTTCTCCAGCGGAATGTCCTGTATAGTTTTGTTTTGATCGTATATTTTTTGTGCCGACAGCCAAAGCACCTCGTTTTTATCTCTGTCTGGCGTGGTAACAATTACCTGCTGCACCGGCAGCCCTTTTGCGGGGTTGTTGTTCCAGACTAGGTAAAAACCGTCCTGTGCATCAGCTGCATTAATAACCTGCCTTCCAGACACGAATTCTATACGCTGCGAACCTCCCGCAGGTATAGTTTTAAAATTTTTGGTGGGCATCAGCCGTACCAGGTCGCCGTTAACATGTTCTATTTTTACAGGCGCATTGGTGTCTTTAGGTTTAAAAGAAGGAGAAGAATTAAAATAGAGGCTCCAACCGGTTGCCGGCAGCGGTTGCTGGCCGGTATTTGTAAAAGTAAGCGCCGAAAGAGAATGCCGCGCATCTGGTTTGTTGTTGCCGATTAACTCCCAGGTTATTTTCAGGTTTCCCGGGTCGAAGCTGTTATCGGTATTTTTTGTTTGGGCGCATCCGGCGGTGAGAGATCCGGAGAGCAGCAGCATGATGACCAAGAGGTGTTTCAAGTGTTTATACATACGTGAAGAGATTCATTTATCTGCCTAAGATACTGTTGTCATCGTTACTTTACAAATTTCGCCCCGGCTGCTGCCGTTTGGTATGCCCCGCGTTTATACTATTGTTTGTTTCGTTTCAGAAAGCGTAGATGCACTAGCAGCGCCAGCACCGAAAGCACCAGACCAACCGCCGCCACACCATTCCATTTCCAGGTATTCCAGGCTTGGCTGGCAAGATAAGTACCTGCGGCACCGCCTATAAAATAAGTAACCATGTATACCGTGTTCAGACGGTTCCGGGCCTCGGGCCGGAGCGAAAAGATAAGCGTCTGGTTGGCTATATGCGAAGCCTGCAGCCCCATATCGAGCACAATCACGCCTGCCACCAGGCCAATCATACTATGGCTTGAGACGCCAAATATCAGGTAAGAAACCACCACCATTCCAATACTAATAGTGGTGATACGGAAGGCATCGCCCCTGTCGCTCAGTTTGCCCATGTAAGATGCTGCCAGCGCCCCGAATGCTCCTACCAGGCCAAAGGCACCTGCTACATCGCTGCCGGCATTAAACTGCGGCTCTTCGAGCAGGAACACCAGTGTGGTCCAGAACGCGCCGAAGCAGGCGTAGCAAAGCGCTCCGCGGATCGATGCCAAGCGGAGCAGCGGCTCTTCCCGGATAAGTTGCAGCAAAGATTTCATCAGGCTTTTGTAAGAGCCTTTGTAGTCGGGGTATACTTCGGGCAACAGGAAGTATAGCGCCAGCCACAACAAAACCATAATGCCTGCGCCGATGATAAACATGGCGCGCCAGCCCAGGTGCTCTCCAACAAAACCACTGAGCGTGCGCGAAAGCAGTATCCCAACCAGTAATCCGCTCATCACAAAACCTACGGTGCGGCCCCGCTCCTCGGGTTTAGCCAGGTGCGCTGCCATCGGCACCAGCAGTTGCGGCACCACCGAAGTAGCGCCAATCAGGAAACTAGCCAGCAGCAGCATGTTGATGTTGGTAGAAAAAGCGGCCAGCAGCAGACTTGCCGTAATCAGCACAAAATCTATCATGATGAGTTTCTTGCGTTTAAGCATATCGCCCAATGGAATAATAAAAAGCATACCCACGGCATACCCAATCTGGGTGAGCATTGCAATGGCGCCTGCTTTCGCCTCTGTCGTTCCAAAATCATCGGCAATCATACCCAGCAGCGGCTGGTTGTAGTATAAGTTCGCTACCACCAGGCCGGTGGCAATGGTCATCACCCAGAGGTGTAGCTTAGAGAGCGGCGGCGTGGCTATAGCGGAGGCAGCATTCGTCATAATATATCTTTTATTTAATCTGCAATGCAAAAGTACGTATCCTTTACAAGAAGCGTATCACTGTTGTTGCTTGTTTTTATCTTCGAATTGCTTTGCTGCTTCAACTGTCGCCTCATACTTCGGGCAAAACGAATTATAAAGTATAATCTGGCAAATAAAAGATGCGGTTTAATTTTATACTTTGCATATTGTTGCTCCAGCACTATAAATTTATTATTTCTGCAAAAGGCTTGAATCTGCTATTTTAGAATTCCTATACTTATGAGCAAAACTATCAATATTGGCCTGATAGGCTTCGGCATGGCCGGCCATACGTTTCATTCGCCCATTATTGCCGGTGTGGCGGGGCTTAAACTGAAGACAATACGTGAGACACGCACTGAAAATATTGCTGCCGCGCAGGCTTTATACCCTGAAGCAACGGTTGTGTACGATGTAAAGGCTATTTTCACAGATGATGCCATCGATTTAGTCGTTGTCGCAAGTTCCAACACGTCGCATGCGCCGCTGGCAAAGGAGGCGCTGCTGGCCGGCAAGCATGTGCTGGTCGAAAAGCCTTTTACAGTTACCACGGCGGAGGCCGATGAACTGCTGGAACTGGCCAAACAGCAAAATAAAGTGCTGACGGTATACCAGAGCCGGCGCTGGGACAGCGACTTTAAAACAGTAAAAAAAGTACTGGACAGCAAGCTGCTGGGAAATTTGGTGACGTATGAAGCGCACTACGACAGGTTCCGGAACGAAATAAGACCTAATACCTGGAAAGAAGAAGCTTTGCCCGGCTCGGGCTTGCTCTATGATTTGGGTTCGCACCTGATAGACCAGGCGCTGCTCCTCTTTGGCCTGCCGCAGGAAATTACCGCCGACATAGGCACACAAAGGCAGCATTCTAAAATAGTTGATTATTTCGACCTGCGCCTGCATTACGAGGGGCTGAAAGTTACGCTGAAGGCAGGCATGCTGGTGCGGGAGCCGGGACAGCATTTTGTACTTCACGGCGACCAGGGCTCCTTTATAAAGTATGGTATGGATGTGCAGGAAGCTGCTTTAAAAGCTGGTTTGTCGCCCAAAGATATACCAGATTGGGGCATAGAACCGCAGGAACTCTGGGGCAGCCTGAACACTATCTATCAGGATTTAAACCTGCAAGGAAAAATCAAAAGCGAAGCGGGTGATTACAGAGGGCTTTACGAGAATGTATACAAAGCTATACTTGGCGAGGAAGAACTTGAAGTGAAGCCGGAGCAGGCACGCAACACCATCCGGGTGATAGAACTGGCCATGCAAAGCAGCGCAGAAAAACGGACAATCGCCTATTCCTCCTAACTCTTTACCGTAGCTTTGAAGCTGAATGAACAGCTGGAGGCAGCGGTCTGGGTATAACCGGCTGTTGCCACAGGTGCAATAAAGCGTATTCAAAAACATTCTTTTAAATGAACATTACTGTAATTGGGCTTGGCTTACTGGGCGGTTCTTTTTCCTTAGGTTTAAAAGCAAAGCACGTCCACACACATATAGTTGGGGTAGATAACAGTGCAAAACATGCAGCACAGGCACTGCAGCTGGGCCTGGTGGACGAGGTACTGCCGCTTGTTGAAGCTGTCGCAAAAGCTGACGTAGTTGTGCTGGCTGTACCCGTTAGTGCTATCGCCCAGCTCATCCTGCCTATACTTGACAGCCTTCCGGAAAGCGCCATGCTCATGGATTTTGGCTCTACAAAGGAACAGATTTGCGAGCTGGCAGAAAGTCATCCCAAACGGGGCCAGTTTGTGGCTGCGCACCCCATTGCCGGAACGGAATACTCGGGTCCGGAAGCTGCTTTTGCCGCCCTGCTTTATGAAAAGACGATGATTATCTGTGAAAAAGAGAAAAGCACGCCTGCCGCTTTAGCCCTGGCGGAGCAACTTTGCCATGATCTGAACATGCCGCTCCGCTACATGCAGGCAGCTGAACATGATTTACATTTGGCCTATGTTTCGCACCTGAGCCACATCAGTTCGTTTGCGCTGGGCATTACGGTTTTAGAGAAAGAGCAGGACGAAAAGAATATTTTTGATATGGCAGGCAGCGGTTTCTCCTCCACCGTGCGACTGGCTAAGAGCTCTCCGCAAATGTGGGCGCCTATTTTTTCGCAAAACAGGAAAAACGTATCGCAGGCGCTCGACAGCTATATAGCGCAATTACAGCTTTTCAAAGAAGCTATTGGCGCCGAAGACGAAGCACAGGCCAGCGCGCTTATGGCCAAAGCCAACAACATCCGCCGGATTTTAGGTTAAGAACCAACGCCAGCCGCATCCGGCAAGAAAATCATAAATCAGTTACGTGTTTAAAGAAAACCTTTATACTTTCAGCACATATACATGATTTATACTTTGCTCCTGTTACAGTAAGTATAGATCTTAATTTTTACTTATTAAAAGCCATATCGGATGAAAAAAGACGACAAATTACTGGGCCATAACCGCCGCGAATTTATGAAGGGTTTCTCCCTCATTTTGGGCACCACAGCACTTGGCGTACCGCTGCTGTCGCTTAGTTCCTGCCACAAGGGCAGTGCAGAAAAAGCACAAATACAGGCTGAGCAGAGCGGCAGACAAAGCAAAAAGCTAGGCATTGCCCTGGTGGGCCTTGGCTACTACAGCAGTAACCAGCTGGCTCCGGCTTTGCAGGAAACCGAAAATTGCTACCTAGCCGGTATTGTAACGGGCACACCATCGAAGGCAGAAGAATGGAAAAGCAAGTATAATATTCCGGACAAGAACATCTACAACTATGAGAACTTCGACCAGATAAAGGACAATCCGGATATAGACATCATTTACATTGTGCTGCCCAATGCCCTGCATGCCGAATATACTATCCGGGCAGCTAATGCAAAAAAAGATGTGATTTGTGAAAAGCCGATGGCCACCTCCGTAGAAGACTGCCAGCGCATGATTGATGCCTGCAGGCAAAACAATGTGAAGCTATCTATCGGCTACCGGCTGCATTTTGAGCCGCACAACCTGTGGGTAATGGAGTTGGGACAAAAACAGGTGTTCGGAAAAATAAAGCAGATAAAAACAGAAAATGGCTTTGTAGCTAATAACCCTAATATATGGCGGCTGGACAAGAAACTGGCTGGTGGCGGCCCGTTGATGGACATGGGCATTTATTGTGTGCAAGGTGCCTGCTACACGATGGGGCAAACGCCTGAGGCTGTAACGGCTAAGTTCGGGGAAATTACCCGTCCAGAGCTTTTCGATGAGGTAGAACAATCCATCAGCTGGCAAATGTTATTCCCTGATGGCACCATAGCCGACTGCAACACCAGCTACAACCAAAACGTGGGCTACCTGTATGGCGAAGCAGCGAACGGCTGGTGGCGCTTAGAGCCGGCTTACGGCTACGGCGGCATAAAAGGAGAAACCAGCAAAGGTGCCATGAACCTACCCAACATAAATCAGCAGGCCCTGCAAATGGACGCTTTTGCCGATTGCGTGCTGCAGAACAAGGAAAGCAGCGTGCCCGGCGAAATGGGCTTACGGGATGTCCGTATTCTGATGGCTATTTATGAGGCAGCCAGAACTGGCAAAAGAGTGCAGGTTTAGCAAATATACATTATGGCCTTCCCCTGCATGCCGCTCCTATATTATTATGGCTTCAAAGGATGCATTATTTTTACGCAGGAAGTATAAAATTTAAAAAGGTAATTTTTTTTATACTTTGATACCTCAAAATATAAACCTGGATTTATTGCTTCCTGCTTCACAAGTATGATTTGCTGGTGGGCGTGTTCAAACTTTCCGAAATGAAGGTACTAGTTGCAAGTTTGCACCTTCATTTCGGAAAGTTTGAACAAAAAAGGCATATCGCAACTCATCCGCTGCAAGTGTAAAGACAAGGTTTATACTACCGCCGAGCTTCAGCTAAAGTATAAAAGTATAAATCACAGCGGCTTTCACGAACTCCTCCAACCCATGATCCACCTCCAGAACGTTACCAAAAACTACGGCTCGCTTGCAGCAGTGCATGATGTGTCGCTGGAGGTGGCGGAGGGCGAGACACTCGTGCTGCTGGGCACGAGCGGCTGCGGCAAAACCACTACCCTCAAACTCATCAACCGGCTGGAGGAACTGAGCTCCGGAAGTATAGCCGTGGCCGGAAAGGATATCCGGCAGCAGCGCCCGGAGGAGTTGCGCCGCCAGTTGGGCTACGTAATTCAGGGAGCCGGGCTTTTCCCGCACTACACCGTGCAGGAGAATATTGCCGTAGTGCCGCGCCTGCTAGGCTGGCGAAAGCAACAGACGGCGCAGCGCAGCGAAGAAGTGATGGAGATGCTGCACCTGCCCCCGCAGGAGTATCTGCACAAGCACCCGCACCAGCTCAGTGGCGGTCAGCAGCAGCGCGTGGGGCTGGCGCGGGCGCTCGTTTCTGACCCGCCGGTTGTGCTGATGGATGAGCCTTTTGGCGCGCTGGACCCGATTACGCGCCATAGTATTCGCCACGAGTTTAAGCACCTGCCTGCGCTGCAGGATAAAACTATTGTGCTGGTAACGCACGACGTGCTGGAAGCTTTTGACCTGGGCAACCGCATCTGCCTGATGGACGGCGGCCAGATACAGCAGTTAGGTACGCCAAAAGAACTAGTATTTCGGCCTGCCAACGATTTTGTGCGCCGCTTTCTGCAGCAACACCTCTTCCAGTTGCAACTACAGGTGCTTACGCTGTGGGATATACTTCCATACTTACCTCCTGCCGCTTCCAATGCTCCTGCCGCACGCATGCTACCGGAATCCACGTCAGTGCTGGAGGCGCTGCAACAATTGTCTGACACCAGGGCAGCAGCGGAACCAAGTATAACCGTTCGTTGCAAAACATCTGACGCAAAGTATAACCTTGACGCTGCCGGACTCCTGGCGGCAGTAGCGAAAGCCATCCAAACCCTTCATGCCCATGACTGACCTTCAAGCCTTCTTCGACTTTGTGCGGCTGCAGTCCGGAAAGCTGCTGGAGCAGACACTGGAACACATTGGGCTCACGATGCTGTCGCTGCTGCTGGCTATACTTATCGGGTTGCCGCTGGGCCTGCTCATCACAAGGTATAAAAAAGCATCCGGCACAGTGCTGGGCACAGCCAGCATTTTGCAAACCATTCCGAGCGTGGCGCTGCTCGGCTTCCTGATTCCGGTGCTGGGCATCGGGCCGCAATCGGCCATCTTTGCACTGTTCCTCTACTCGCTGCTGCCCATTATCCGCAATGCCTATACAGGTGTAATGCAGGTGGATGATACAATAAAAGAAGCGGCGCGCGGCATGGGTATGACCGACTGGCAACTACTGACGCGCGTGGAGTTGCCGCTGGCCCTACCGGTAATTTTTGCCGGTATCCGGACGGCGGCAGTGCTAAACGTGGGCGTGGCTACGCTGGCAGCCTATATTGCGGCGGGTGGTTTGGGCGAGTTTATTTTTGGTGGCATCGCGCTGAATAACACACCCATGATACTGGCCGGAGCCATTCCGGCAGCGCTGCTGGCCGTGCTCTTTGATTTCGTGCTGGGCCGCCTGCAGCACCTGCGCGTGCGGCGGCTGTGGCATACTTCCCTCCTGTTGCTTGTGCTGCTGCCCGTACTGTCGTCGTTTTACCTGCTGCCCAAGAGCGGAAGCTTGCAGGCTGGCCTAAGTGCAGAGTTCGCAGGCCGCGCCGACGGCTACCCAAGTCTGCAGAAGAACTATGGACTTAACCTGAACACCGTGATTATGGGACCTGCCTTGGTGTACAAAGCCGTGCATGAAGGCGATGTAGACGTAATTGACGGCTACTCCACCGACGGCAAAATCAAAACCTTCGGACTGCGGGTGTTGGTCGATGATGCCCATACCTTTCCGCCATACTATGCTGCTTTTGTGGTGCGGCAGCCGGTGCTGCAACAACACCCGGAACTGCAAAAGGTGCTGAACATGCTCAGCGGCACTATCAACGATTCTGTGATGACGGCGCTGAACTATAAGGTGGATTTCGGAAAACAAAGTCCGGCGAGGGTGGCGCATGATTTTCTGCAGCAGCGGGGGCTGTGGCGGCCTTTGCGCCAGGGAACAGGTGCTACCATTACGCTCGGATCCAAAATATTTACCGAGCAGTACATCCTCAGCCAGATGCTGGCGCAACTCATCCGCGGGTATACCAATTTACAGGTAGCCTCTAAAACCGGGCTGGGCGGCACTAAAATCTGCTTCGATGCGCTGGCTGCCGGCGAGATAGATGTATACCCGGAATATACAGGCACCGGGCTGCAGGTTATCCTGAACACGCCCCCCGCGCTGGCCGATTCGTTATCCAAAAACAAAGACCTGGTATACAGCTACGTGAAGCAGGAATTTCAGAAGCAGTACAACCTGCTCTGGCTGCCGCCGCTCGGCTTTAACAACACCTATGCGCTAATGATGCGGGAGCAACAGGCAGGGGCACTGCACATCCGCACCATCTCCGACTTAAAAAATTATGTGATCTCGCACAGATAAAACTAAATCACCCCTCACAGGTAATAGCATGAGCTCAGTATTCTTTTAAGCCAGAATAAATACATTTGCTTTATACTAACACTTGTTTAGTGCCACGATTGTCGTGCTGGTTATTTCCTTATTTACAAAGTATATTGTAATTTTAGGCAAGATTGCTTTCCACCGCGTCGATTTGGTAAGAAAGCGACAAAAATCTTAGCATCATCACAACTAAACTGAAACTACTGTGAGCGAAACAAAAACTAAATTCAGACCTGGCGTACTTTATGGAGATGAAGTATCCGAACTGTTTAAGTATGCCAATGAAAATAACTTTGCCCTTCCGGCTGTAAACGTAATTGGCACCAACTCTATTAATGCGGTGCTGGAAACAGCCAGAGACGTCAACTCTCCCGTTATCATACAGTTTTCTCATAGCGGTGCGCAGTTTGTGGCGGGCAAAGGCCTGGCAAACGACGCCCAGAAAGCCACTGTCGCCGGAGCTGTTTCGGGTGCGCTGCACGTGCACCTGCTGGCTGAGGCTTATGGCGTGCCCGTGGTGCTGCATACTGACCATGCCGCCAAAAAGCTGCTACCCTGGATTGACGGTTTGCTGGATGCAGGTGAGAAATATTTTGCCGAGCATGGCAAGCCGTTGTTCAGCTCGCACATGCTGGATTTATCGGAAGAGCACATCAAAGAGAACATCGAAACCTGCGCCAGTTACCTGAAGCGCATGGACAAGCTGGGCATGACTGTGGAAATTGAACTGGGCGTAACCGGTGGCGAGGAAGACGGCGTGGACAATTCGGATGTAGATAGTTCGCGCCTGTATACGCAACCTGAAGAAGTGGCATATGCTTACGAGGAACTGAAGAAAATCAGCCATCGCTTTACCATTGCAGCCGCTTTCGGTAACGTACATGGTGTATACAAGCCCGGCAATGTGGAGCTTCGCCCTGAGATTCTGAAAAACTCGCAGGAGTATATTCAGCAAAAATTCGGTACAGGCCCTAACCCGGTAAACTTTGTATTCCATGGCGGCTCTGGCTCCGAAAAAGCTAAAATTGCGGAAGCCATCACCTACGGCGCCATCAAGATGAACATCGACACTGATATGCAGTGGGCCTTCTGGGATGGCATTAAAAACTACTACGAAGTAAATAAAGAATACCTGCAAACGCAGTTGGGCAACCCAAAGGGCGAGGATGCACCGAACAAAAAGTTTTACGATCCGCGTGTATGGCTGCGCGAAGGCGAGAAGACTTTTATCGAGCGCCTGAAGGAGGCTTTCACAGACCTGAACGCGAACAACCGCAACTAAATTAGCTGATCTTACGCGAGTACGGTTATTTGTTCAGTTCCAAGGAGTATTTCTGCCGCTATTACTTCACAGCAATATTCCCGCTGTGTACCATTAGAAATTAATTTTTAAACAAGTATGGCGAGGCTAAAAAGCTCGCCATACTTGTTTAATTTACCTTTTATGTACCTGCAGCCACTCGTAAATTTTTTCCGTGTCTTCTTTTTTGCACAGTTCGGAACCGGGTGTCATGGTGGCTGCTGTGCCGGCCGCTACGCCATAACGCACTACTTCGTCCAGACTGCATCCCTTAATCAGGCTCAACACCATACCGGCCACCATACTGTCGCCGGCACCCACAGCGCTTTGTTGCGGCACTGTGGGCGGCATCACATAGCTGATACCCTCTTTTGATGCCAGCATAGCACCGCGTGGGCCTAATGAAACCACCAGCAACTTACATTTGCCCTGCTCCAGCACCTGCCTGGCTATTTGCTCCTGCTCCAGCGCAGAAATCTGCTCTTTACCTGCCAGTGCCGCCAGTTCACCAAGGTTTGGTTTCAGCAAGTATACTCCTTCGCCAGCAGCTTTCAGCATGGCCTCTCCTGAGGTATCCACCACCAGCCGAAAGCCGCGGCGGTTGGCTATAACAGCCAGCCGGAGATAATAATCGTCGGGCACGCCGGGAGGCAAGCTGCCACTAGCCACTACATATTGCGGAACCTCCGCCTCCGGCATCTGCTCCAGCTTGTCGATAAAAGCATGCCATTCCTCCTCCAGCGTTTCCGGGCCAGGCATCCCGAAACGGTACTGATTTCCTGTGCTGTCTTCCTTCACCATCAGGTTCTCGCGCGTCCAGTTTTTTGTTTGGATAGCGTGAAAGTCAATACCCTCCTCCTTTAGCAGCCCACACAGTTTCTCGCCCGACGAACCGCCCGCCAGAAACCAGGCACAGGAGCGGCCGCCTAGTTTGTGAATTGCCCTTGATACATTAATACCGCCGCCGCCCGGCTCAAATGTTGGCGTGGTGCAGCGCAATTTCTTTTCGGATTGTACCTGTTTTACGTGCGTGCTTTTGTCGAGCGCAGGATTCAGGGTAATGGTTATGATTTTGTGCATGAGTACATCTTTTGAGCGTCAGAAAGCAGGATCTATAAATTTGAAAATAAAAAGCCTGGTACCAATCCTCTAAAAACAGAAAGCTTTTTTAATTGATCTCACCGCTTATTTTCTGATGATATCTATAAGCGCCGCTTAAAAAACAGCTCCAACTGTTCTTTTATTTAGTTATTTTCGTCAGCGCTTCCAGAAAAGTCTGCACTTCCTCCACATCCTCCAGTCTGTACTCAGCGGCAGTTTGCTCGTCGTGCTCTCCTACCATTATGCCGATACCGTGACCTTGCAGGGTGGCAAATGCATCTTCATCTGTCAAATCGTCGCCAATATAAAGCGGAATAATGCTGGGCTGGTTTAGGTCCATCTCTTCCAGCAGCCATTCCACAGCTTTGCCTTTGTGCCAGTCCAGGTTGGGCTTTAACTCCATAATCTTTTTGCCCGGCCCCTTTTTGAGTTCCGGATGCCGCGCAATAACCTCATCGGTAATTTGCAGTAGCTGATTTACCTGGTTTTCGGGCACGTTGCGGTAATGCACGGCAATGGCATAGCGCTTACGCTCTACCAGCACGCCACTTATATCTTTTAATCTTTCTGTCAGCACTTTATGCGCCTCTTCCAAGGCCGGCAAGGCTGCTTTGGCGCCACCGGGCTCGGTATTTAGATTATCAGGCCCGGAAATATCGAAGCCATGCGATCCGGCATAGTATAAATTATCCAGTTGTACCAGTTGCTCCACGTTAGCGCGATCGCGGCCACTGACAATAGCCACAAAACATACCTCCGCCAGTTGCTGCAAGGCCTTGCGCATCTGCTGGGCAAGTATGGCTTTATCTGGGTCTTTCACAATAGGGCTCAGGCAGCCGTCATAATCCAGGAAAACTGCCGGCTTTTTGCCTTGCAGCAAACCCGGAATATCATTTAAAGCAGCGGGCAAATCCTGCGCATTATATTTATGCAAGGCCGCATCAGATTGTTTTTTCATAGTTAATAGTTATATGGTATAATATTAAAGTATTTTACGCTACAACGGCGCCCTGTTTTGTATTGCTGCCTGTGCGAACAGCTTGAAATTGTCTTGCTTTACTGGCTCCGTTCCATTCAGCTATGTACTTTTAAAAAGCTTCTTCGGAGAACCATAAGTATAACCCGAGGGCAATAGTTGTTGATTTTATACTTAAAGAATTATACTCTTACGGAATTCCAGCTGTGCGCTCCTGCGGCGGTACATCGGGCCCCTGCTCCGGCCGCAATACAGGTTGCTGCCCTTCAGGTTCTTGCTGCCTGGCTGTCTGTTTTTCTTCTTTGATCTCTTGGTTCTCCTGCGGCTGTTTGGTGTCTTTTTTCATTTTCTCTGGATTTGCTAACTCTTGTGGTCTTTATACTGTAAACATAAAATTACGCAAAGCTTTTTAAATGATGCTGTACCTGAGGTTACTAAAGTATAAATTGGTAAATCAGGCTGTTGCAGGATGCCTGGCAGGTATACACCGGCAGCATGAGCTGGTTAATTAAAAAGTAGTAGTTTTGTCTATACACAGTTTTTCTTATTATCACGCTGAACACGAACAATATGCTGAAAAACCAAACACCTACCGATACCAAAGCCTGGAAGCAGTTGCAGGAGCACTATCAGGAAACAGCGCCAAAGCACCTGCGCGACCTTTTTGCCCAAGATCCGGAGCGCTTTAACAAGCTGTCGCTGCAGGCAGGAGAAATGCTGTTTGACCTTTCCAAAAACCGCATCACGGAATTAACACTAGACCTGCTCACGCAATTGGCCGAAGAAACAGGAGTTCCGGCAGCTATTGAAAGTATGTTTACGGGCGAAAAGATAAATGCGACGGAAGGACGTGCGGTGCTGCACACAGCACTGCGTAATTTTACGGATGAAGACCTGGAAGCAGACGGTGCCAATGCCCTGCAGCAGGTGCGCGAAGTACAGCAGCAAATGAAAAGCTTTTGCGACCGGCTGCACAGCGGCGAACTGCTTGGCTACACCGGTAAGCCGATCAGCCAGATTGTGAACATTGGCATCGGCGGCTCGCACCTAGGCCCGCAAATGGTAAGTGAAGCCCTCAAAAGTTACCAGAATCGCAGCCTGGAGGTATACTTTATCTCTAATGTTGATGGCACGGATGCGGCTGAAGTCCTCCGCCTGCTGAACCCGGAAACCACCCTGTTCATCATCGCCTCCAAAACTTTTACTACCAAAGAAACACTGGCCAACGCCCACACAGCCCGCAGCTGGTTCCTGGATCAGGCCAAAGACGAAGCCTATATCAGCAAGCATTTCGTAGCACTTTCAACGAATATCGAGGCTGTTACCAACTTCGGCATTGCGCCCGAAAATATCTTTCAGTTCTGGGACTGGGTGGGCGGACGATTCTCGCTCTGGTCTGCCATCGGCCTTTCTATTGCCTGTGCGGTGGGCTACAAAAATTTTGAGGGAATGCTGCGCGGCGCCGAAAGTATGGACAAGCATTTCCGCACAACACCGCTTCGCCAAAATATACCCGTGCAGATGGCTTTGCTGAGCATCTGGTACACCAACTTTTTTGGCTGCCAGACACACGCTGTACTGCCTTACGACCAATACCTGCGCCTGCTGCCTGATTACCTGCAGCAACTGCAAATGGAAAGCAACGGCAAGAGTGCTGATCGCAAAGGTCAGTTTATAACTTATAATACGCAGCCTATTGTATGGGGCGCCGCCGGAACTAACGGGCAGCACTCTTTTTACCAACTTATTCACCAGGGCACTTTCCTGATCCCTTGCGATTTTATTGCCCCTGCACAAAGTCATAACCCGTTGGGCGAGCATCATCCCATACTGCTTTCTAACTTTTTTGCACAAACGGAGGCTTTAATGAAAGGCAAGACTGCTGAAGAAGTGCGGGCAGAACTTCAGAAGAAAGGAAGTATGACGGAAGATGAATTAGAGGCGCTGGTACCGCAAAAAGTATTTGCCGGAAACAAGCCTTCCACCTCTATCATGTTTCCTAAACTAACGCCTTTTATACTTGGGGCGCTGGTGGCCATGTATGAGCACAAAACTTTTGTGCAGGGCATCGTATGGAATATTTACAGCTTCGACCAGTGGGGTGTTGAGTTGGGCAAACAGCTGGCAGGTACCATTGAGGAGGAACTTCTGAGCGGCAAGCCAGGAAACCACGACAGCTCCACCAACGGGCTGATTTCATACTACCGGGAACACAGCAGCTAGTTTTGAAAATGATAAAGGGATCTTAAACAATAAATATCATTGTTTAAGATCCCTTTATTAATTATACTTCTAAATCTGGTTGTATATACTTTTAGCAGTTCTGACAGCAGTGCATCTTACTAAGCTGTCGGATAAAATAAAGCTAGTATAGTAATGAGTAGGTTATACCGCTAATAAATGTTCAGTTATGCTTGCTGCTATGCTCTTTCAAAATTATTGATGATCAGATCGGCGCCGCTTAGCTGCAAATCAATTGGGTTATTGTCTCTGGCGATACCTACTACGAGCGCAAAGTTTCCGGCTTTTGCTGCCTGAATACCGGTAACGGCATCTTCAAACACAGCTGTCTCGCTAGGCGCTACGCCTAACCGCTTTGCTGCCTCCAGGAAAATGTCCGGCGCAGGTTTTGGCTGCAGCCCTTGCGTAGACACTGTCAGGCCATCTACACGCTCTTCAAAAAATCTTTCTAAACCAGCTCTCTGCAATATATCGTGGCAGTTTTTGCTGGATGAAACCACCGCAATACGACGACCACCTTCTTGTTGTAGCTTCAGCCACTCCACGGCGTCCTGGTGTACTTCTACGCCCTGCTTTATCAGCTCCAGAAAATACATGTTCTTCAGGTTGCCTAGGCCTGTTACCGTTTCTTTACCCATATAATCCTCCGGCGTACCTTCGGGCAGCTCAATACCTCTGGACTTAAACAGGTTACGAACAGCCTCGTGGCGGGGAACACCAGTCACAAAGTTGCGGTAATCTTTGTCTGCATCCATCGGCTCGTATACTTTGCCCTCTTCTTCCCCGCGCTTACGCAAAAAGGTATCGACCATACGTTTCCAGGCATCGGCATGAATTTTGGCAGTATGCGTAACCACACCATCCATATCCAAAATCAGCGCTTTTATATTTTTTTCCTGCAAAAGTTCATCGAGGGTGTTCATAATGGTAGTGTTTAGAGTTATACTTGCTTTACTAGGTATTTAATTCAATATCCGAAGGTAATTGAAAAATTTCTCTTAGCGTAGGATTCAGCGGTGAAAGCAGGTTAGTTTAAGAGAAATTCTTTAAAATAAAGCTAGCTTATGGCCGGCGTCTGCTTAAATTCCTGCTCATGGTATATTTTAAACCATTGCATTGTATTCTTCAGCCCTTCCTGCAGTGGGGTGCTGGGGCTATAATCTATGGCATGCATTAGGTCGTCTACATCGGCATAGGTTGTAGGCACATCTCCGGGCTGCATCGGCTGCAAATCAAGCTTTGCTTTCCTGCTCAGTTCCTGCTCCAAAGTTGCTACCATGTCCAGGAGGGGCACCGGCTTGTTATTGCCGATGTTATAAATCTTGTACGGCGCCCTGGACAATGATGGCGCCTCATCAGCCGCAGGCGGCACCTCCAGCAGCCGCACGAGGCTTTTCACCACATCATCAATATAAGTAAAATCGCGGTACATGTTGCCATAGTTAAAGATGCGGATAGGATTACTCTGCGCGATGGCCATGGCAAAACTGTAGTAAGCCATATCTGGCCTGCCCCACGGCCCATACACGGAAAAAAAGCGCAGGCCGGAAGTAGGAATATGATACAGATGCGCGTAGCTGTGCGCCATTACTTCGTTTGCCTTTTTGGTGGCGGCGTAAAAAGATATTGGGTGGTCGGTGTTTTGGGTGGTGGTAAAAGGCACCTCCGTGTTAAGGCCATATACTGAGCTGGAAGACGCAAACAGCAGATGCTTAACCGGATACTGGCGACAGGCCTCCAATATATTTGCAAAGCCCACCAGGTTGCTGCTCACGTAAGATTGCGGATGCTCCATACTATAGCGCACGCCCGCCTGCGCCGCCAGATTTATCACCACATCAAACTGCTGCTGCCTGAAAAGCTCGTTTAGTTCCTGGCTATTAGCCATGTCGAGCTGTATGAAGCGAAGATTGGGGAATTTAGCGCTGGAGATTAACTGGTGGTAGTGTATCTTATCTTTGTCGTAGCCCTGCTCCGCCAGCCGGTCATACTTCAGCTGCACAGCGTAGTAATTGTTGATAGAGTCAAGCCCCACTACCTGGTGGCCTTCCTGCTGAAGGGCAAGTACTAAATGATGGCCGATAAAACCGGCACTACCTGTAACCAATATTTTATAATCTGGCATTGGTTGATGCGTTAAGAATAGGACAGCCCAGCGTTATGCTCTTGCAGTGACGCTGTTTCAGGTGCCTTATAAAGCAACGAAATCTTTTGCTATCACATCCTTATCAAACGCCTGAATTTGCTGCTACAAATGTAAGACTGTAACAGAGATTGTGCTAGCTGTTTGCCTTCTTTTTCTCCTGCGCCACCCGTTCCAGCATCTTCAGCACCAGCACTTCGGTGCCAGAGAGATATTCATTTTTTGAATCGGGGGCATCGTGCCGCTGCAGGTACTTTACCAGTTTGTCTTCTCTGAAAAGGTTGACCACCTCTGGATGAATATAATATTTGCTACACACGCTCGGCGTATTGCCCAGGTGCCGGGCTACTTCCTTCACAGCCGTTTTAATACTTTTTTCTTTTTCCAGCTCCGGATTTTCTTCCATCACCTGCTCCAGGCACTCTACCATGCGCACGGTGCCGCCCCAGGTACGGAAATCTTTTGCTGTAAAACCCTCTTGCGTAACTTCGCTCAGGTATTCATTCACATCGCCTGACTCCAGCGTGTGCCGCTCCCCTTCTTCATCATAATACTGAAACAGATCATATCCCGGAATATCGCGGCACTTTTTCACAAGTCGAGCCAGGCGGCGATCTTTCAGATCTATCTCGTGCTCCACTCCTTTTTTACCTTTAAAGCTGAACTTTATTTTACTGCCCTCAATTTTCACATGCCTGTCGCGCAGGGTGGTGAGGCCGTAGGAATTATTAGCTTCGGCGTATTGGCGGTTTCCAATCCGGATGAGGGCATTATCCATAATGGTAAGCACCAGCGCCGTAACCTTGTCGCGGCCCAGCTTTTTCAGTTGTATATCCTTCGCTATACGTTCGCGCAGCATCGGCAACTGCTTGCCAAACGAAATCATACGCCCGAACTTGGTCAGGCTGCGCGCCTGTTTCCACTGCGGATGGTAAATATATTGCTTCCGGCTTTTATCGTCGCGACCTGTAACCTGCAGGTGCCCTTTGGGCGATTTGGATATCCATACTTCCGTCCACGCCGGCGGGATCACGAGCGCGTTAAGCCGCTCCAGAATTTTATCATCGGTGATGCGCTCACCATGCTCGTCCAGATAAGTAAATCCTTTCCCGGATTTTTTGCGGGTAAAGCCTGGCTTTTCGTCAGATGTGTAGCGCAGGCCAGCCCAGGCAGCAGATTTGCTGGGGTCGGCATATAATTCGTGCAAGTCGTTTTTGCTGGCCATAAGCTGAAAGGCTTCTGTTGGTTTGATTCCTCCTGCACTACATACTGTGCAAGCTGCTAAAAGTTGTACATGAAGTATACGGCCGGACAATGGCAAAACAACAAAAAATGTATCTTTGCCTGAATTATTATACACCTACGACTGCCTGCCATGCACAAAAACATGTCTTATCTCTATGCATTTTTTGGATTCTTTCTGATAGCCTGCGGCGCGGTAGCCGTTGACCTGGCGGGCAGCCAGGCCAGAACAGCCCTGATAACGGGAGCCATCGGCGGCTTGCTGGGGCTTGTGGCGGGTCACTTCCTGAACAGGGGCAAACGCCTGGGATTTATACTTGGTGCAGCAGAGGCCGGCCTGCTTACGCTGCTGCTGGCATGGCGCGCTGCTACTTATTTTATCAGGTTGCTGCAGGATGTGAAACAAAGCCAGCAGGCAATGGACACGCAAACGGCAGGTATGGCTTTCCTACTGACGACGGCCATGCTTATCATCGCGCTGCTGACCTTTACCGTCTCTATTATGTTTGGCAAGCAGGTATTGCGCGAAACCAAATAAATCCGGCTACAAATTCACAGGCACAGCAGTGCCACCCCCCCTGATTGGAGAAGATGTTTCATATATCTTTCACTATAATAGAAAAAATATATACTTAAAAAGCCCTTGTTTAACGCGAGGGCTTCTTTTATGCTTTATTTTCTGTACCCGACTAAATTCTCCTGCAACCTTTGATAAGCAAAACTGCGTACAGCAGTTGGCACGACATTGGTAGGACTATATTTTATCATTTTAAAGTACATTTAGTAGCATGAAGTATATATTAGCATATCCGGTATGGACCATCGCCCTTGTCTGCACCTTTTTAATGAGTAGCTGCGACAGTAATGAAGGCATTATTTTCTCTCCGCAGGATGATATCAAGCTGGGCCAGCAGGTGGCGCACGAGGTAGACTCAACTTACCAGGCCAACGGCCAGTTGCTGGACCGTGCCAGCAGCAATGCCAATGTGCAGCAAGCTTACGCCAGCCTCGACCGCATCGTGAATCGCATTCTGAACTCGGGCCAGGTTAAGTATAGAAATGAATTTCCTTGGAAGGTAAAGATCATCAACGACGATGAAACGCTTAATGCTTTTGCCACCCCTGGCGGCCATATTTATGTATATACCGGCCTTATTAAATTTTTGGAGCAAGAAGATCATCTGGCGGGTGTGCTGGCCCATGAAATTGCCCATGCCGACCGCCGGCACAGTGTGCGGCAGCTGCAGCGCGATTACGGCATTGCCATACTGTTGTCGGTGGCGCTGGGCAACGACCCGGGCACGCTGAAGCAAATTACTGCACAATTGGGTGGCACACTGGCAGGTTTAAAATTTAGCCGCGATGCTGAGTCCGAAGCTGATGCTTACTCTGTGTTATACTTAGGCGGCACCAATTATTATGCCTGCGACGGCGCTGCCGGATTTTTTATACAGCTGAACCAGCAAGCACAACAGGGGACGCCGCCCGAATTCCTGAGCACGCACCCGAACCCAGACAACCGCATAGAGAACATACAGCAGAAAGCCCAACAGGAAGGCTGCAAAACCACCTCTGCCCCCGACACAGATTTCGATGAGCTGAAAGCCGCCATCAGCAAACTATAAAACTGGCGCCCGTGCTTTATAGTATAAATAGCTTTTGGTTTATACTATGAAAGACGAATTCAAGGAAAAAGCAGCCAGGGCCATACTTAAAGCTGAAGATAAATTTGACTCCCTGGCGTTTAAGCTGAAGCGCCGGCTCGGCATGCTGCAGCCGCTCCAGATCCTGCCTTACCGCAGCTATGGCACCGAAACAAGGCTTTATGTGAAGGGGCGCGTGCTGGTAGACAAAGGCATTACCCAATCAGAGCAAGACGATACGCTCTGGGAAAACCTGCTGAACATGTACCGCCGTTTCGAAAGCAACGAGATACCCAACGCCCGCGTGCAGCTAAGCCTGCAAAACACCACCCACCAGATTACCACTGATGCGGAAGGCTATTTTGTACTCAACATCGAACCATCCAAACCGCTGCACCTCGACAACATCTGGCACCCGATTGAACTGGAACTGGTAGATGCGCCCGTAACACTAACCGAGGAAGTTAAAGCCACAGCTTACGTGCTGGTACCACCATTCGACGCGGAATATGGCATCATCTCCGACATCGACGATACTATTGTTCGCACCGGCTCCACCAGCCTGCTGGAAACAGGCCGCAATGTGCTCCTCAACAATGCTCATACCCGTATTCCGTTTCATGGCGTGTCGCAGTTTTACAAGGCGCTGCAGCTGGGCCGCAACGGCAAGCGCAACAACCCGTTTTTTTATGTAAGCAGCAGCCCTTGGAACAACTATGATCTGCTCTACCATTTCCTAGAGCTAAATGACATACCGCAAGGCCCGCTCCTGCTCCGCGATTTCGGTCTCGACGAAACCAAGTTCCTGCAATCGGACCACATGAGCCACAAATATAAGGAAATCGAAAATATCCTGATTACTTACCCCAAGCTCAATTTTATACTTATCGGCGACAGCGGACAACAGGACGCGGACATTTACCGCGAAGTGGTACGCAAGCATCCCGGCCGCATCATGGCCATTTACATCCGCGACGTAAATATTGCCAAACGCACCAAAGCTGTAAGCACCATTGCCGATGAACTAAAGCACGACGGCGAAGTGGAACTAGTGCTAGTAAAGGAAACGGCAGCCGCCGCCGAACATGCCGCCGACAAAGGCTTTATCTTTACTGAACAAGTGCAGCACGTAGAAAAAGAAGTGGAACTGGATGAGGCAGGAGATAAGTAGAAAATTTGTTTTAAGTATAGCTGAAAGCTATGAAAGTATAACTCAAAAATATAGCCACCTCATTTAATCATAAAGTAAAGAATATTATTTAGCGCGAATGGTTGGCAATGCTCTTCCAGCCATCAGCAAACTTTTTCAGGATTACAGAAAAGTATTCTTCCAAGTCGCCCATACTTGCCTCGCGTTGCAAATGCCATTTATACACTACTTTGGTATATAGTTGATAATTGAAAACAATAAAACAGAGTAAATATAGTTATTTTGTATATCCTAAATGTCTAATCAATAAATCTACTCACATGGCATTAAAATTCTGGAATAGAAAAGACAAAGAAAAACCACTAAAACATAAAAAGAGCTTAGCCCGCGAATGGGGCGATGCCGTTATGTTTGCCGTTGTATTCGCTACTATAATCCGTTGGTCGACCTTTGAAGCTTTTGCTATTCCAAGTTCATCCATGGAGAAATCATTACTAACAGGGGATTATCTTTTTGTAAGTAAATTACATTATGGCTCCCGGACACCCATCACTCCTGTGCAGGTGCCATTAACACATCAAACTATCTGGGGAACAAATATTCCCTCATATTCAGACGTCATTCAACTTCCTTATTTTCGGTTGCCTGGTTTTTCAGAGGTTAAGCGTAACGATGCAGTGGTTTTTAACCATCCAAATGAAGCAGAACGTCCCATCGATCTGAAAACAAATCTTATCAAACGTTGTGTTGGTGTTGCCGGTGATACAATTTTAATTAGACAAAGGCAGGTATACATTAATGGAAAGGCCGCGGAAAATCCCCCAAATTTGCAATTCAGTTATTTTATAAGAACAGATAATGTCTTAAATGACAAATTCTTTCTTAAACAAGATATAACAGACGTATATCCTGCACAAGGAGGATATTATATACATACGATCCCGGAAAAAGCAGCCTCATTCCGTTCTCTAAATTTTATAAAAGAAGTAAAATTACTGGAAGCCTTGCCAGGAGAAGCGGAACCGAGTGTTTTTCCGCATGAGCCTGCTAAATACGCATGGAATCAAGATAACTTTGGGCCTTTATATATTCCCAAAGCAGGAGCAACCATTAATATTACCCCGGAAATTCTTCCTTTATATGAAAAGGTTTTACTCACCTACGAACACAATGATAATGCAGAAATTAATCAGGGTAAGCTTTACATGAATGGCAAAGAAATTTCCGAATACACGTTTAAACAGAATTATTATTTTATGATGGGTGATAATCGGCATAATTCCAATGACTCCCGTTATTGGGGTTTTGTTCCCGAAGAATATCTGGTAGGCAAAGCGGTTTTGGTATGGATGTCAGTTGATTCCAGTGCTACCTTTCCTGATAAAATTCGCTGGAACCGATTGTTTCATACTGTTAATTAATTTGGAAAAGATATCTTCAATTCTTGTTAAATCTGAAAAAATCAAAAATTACCAATAATCCCTTTACTGCAACTGAACTGCATTCTTTCCGTCAGTTTAATATTTTTCTATCATAACTGTAGCGGTTGATAAGTTATTAAAGCTAAAATCTCTACGCCGTAAATTCGGAACGTTGAAGCATCTTAAATCAAACCTCCACCATCAACTTCATTTATACCCACATAATGCACAGGCATTTTATTATGCATAAACCTTACGGTTACCTCAGCCAGTTTGTGTGCGATCAGAAAAAGAAGAAACTGCTGGGCGAATTACATGATTTTCCGGCAAGCACTATGGCCATTGGCCGCCTGGACGAAGACAGCGAAGGCTTGCTTCTGCTTACCACCGATGGCAAAATGAGTGAATACGTCCGGAGCAAAAAGATAGAGAAAGAATATTACGCGCAGGTAGATGGACTCATATCGGATGAAGATATTGAAAACCTGCGACAAGGTGTGGAAATCACGGTAGAAAAGGAGAAATATCAGACAAAGCCATGCGCGGTATTTAAGCTGGAAAATGATCCGGGTTTTGGAGAGCGAAGCCGTAGAATACGCGACGACAGGCACGGCCCGACAAGCTGGATTTCTATCACGTTGAAAGAAGGCAAAAACAGGCAGATAAGAAAAATGACTGCCGCCGCCGGTTTCCCGACGCTGCGGCTGGTGCGGGTGCGCGTCGGTTCTATACATCTCCGCGACCTGGCTGGCAGTATAGTGCAAGAGGTAGAAAGCTTTACCGATACTCTGCCAGCGAAAGCATCATCAAAGTATGTTTCTTCCGCTGGTGCGAGCTTGTAGCTCGTACCTTTTTTCTGTAGATATAAAGGTACGAGCTACAAGCTCGCACCAACGGATCGCACCAGCATAGATTAACTTTTATCACCAGCGGCGACTGACCGGAGTTAAACCTACGTCATCGGAAACTTCTCAAAAATTTGTACAGCTTGCTTTTAATATCTTTTCAGGATGCTATAAAATACTTAAACTGTTGCTGCACCTATACTTGGTTAGCTCGAGTGATCGGCGATGATTTTCCAGCCATCGGCAAAGTGCTTAAGAATTACCGAAAAGTGGCCTTCCAGGTCCCCTATACTTTCCTCGCGCTTTAAATGCCATTTACCCACAACCAGCATTGTTTCAGGTGATAGCTTGCGCATTCCCTTTAGATCAAAGGTGAGCTTGCCCATGGCTGAGGAATCAGGATAGCTGCGCTTGTAATTATCCAGTGTTTGCTGCCAGCCATACGTCAGGCCGCGCTTGCCCACAAACAGCAGCGAATCTGATTTCCAGTAGCCATCCATATAGCATTCCAGATTTCCCTGGCTCCAGCAGGTGCTTTGCGCCGCCAATACCTGGCGCACTTCTGCGCTGGCGTTTGCCTTGGTTTGAGAAGATTCAGGGCTGGTGCAGGCGAAGGCAAGGCTGCAGGCAAGTATAAACAGTAGTCTAATTTTCATTTATCTTAAGTATAAGATCAGCATCAAAGAAGTATAAAACAGCAGAATTCATATAATCACCCCAGACCATCCGAAGAGGAAAGTTTATACTTACACCTGCGGAAATCCCGCTCTTAGGAAGGATTAGGAATGGTTTTTCAGCAGCAGGTATCAATCAAGCTTTGCAAATTGCATTTTGAGTTAAGTAGTAAAAGTCATCTTTTGTCCAATTGTTTATTTCTCCTCCTTATCAGGAAGAATCTTATCAATATAGGTAGCGCCGCCCAAGTTATTCATAGCCCGGGCAATGCGCCTGCGGCGGGTGCGCACATACGCAGATGGGTTTTTAGCAGAATACTTAATCGGGTTTGGCAACACGGCTGCCAGTAATGCTGACTGCTGCCGGCCCAGCGCTTTGGCCGGTTTGTGGAAATATTTCTGCGAAGCCGCTTCTACGCCAAATACGCCGTCGCCCATTTCGGCAATATTCAGGTATACTTCCAGGATGCGCTCTTTTCCCCAAAGCACTTCGATTAATATGGTAAAATAAGCCTCCACCGCTTTGCGCAGATAGCTGCGGCCGTGCCAGAGAAATACGTTTTTAGCTACCTGCTGGCTGATGGTGCTGCCCCCGCGGATTTTGCTGCTCTTCCGGTTTCGGTTAAATGCATCCTGAATGGCCTGAAAATCGAAGCCGTGATGTTGCAGGAAAAGCTGATCTTCGGAAGCAACTACAGCCAGCGGCAGCTGCGGCGACATTTCTTCCAACGGAACAAAAGTATAAGCAATGGTTGGGTCGTCTTTTACGGCTTTGCCAGCCTCTGCGCGGCGCTTTACCATGTGCAGCGTGGCAGGCGGCGCCACCCATCTGTACAGCAGCACCCAGGCAATGCTTAGCAGGAAAAGAGTAAATAGCAGCTTCATAAACAGCAGTTTTACCTGCCGCAGCCCTAATTGCTTTTTAATCATACTTCATCACTTTCCAAAGGTCGCAAAGGTAGTCAGTTTGTACTGTATTTCCAGTAGCTTTCTGTGTACCCTGCTTTTGCCAACGCCGGCACCTTCTGCCGCGTAAGAAAACAAAACAGGTGCAAGATATTTTAGTTAAAACATTGGATTTAGTCACTCCAAATTATTTTTAGCTGATAATCAGTATTATATACTTAGGGATGAAATGTATAAAAGTATGGACTGATTTGCTCGTGTACTTATCCCGGTATCTTCCGCATTACTAATCCTGCCTTGGGGTTATAATAAAAGAAACAGAAAAACTATGGCTAAATACATTCCACTTTTTCCGCTCAGTATCGTTGCTTTTCCGGGCGAGAAGCTGAACCTGCATGTTTTTGAGCCCCGGTACAAGCAACTGGTGCTGGACTGTACCACCGAAGGCAAAACTTTCGGTATACCTACATTCATAAACAACGGTGTGGGCGAATATGGTACCGAGCTGGAAATCCTGCGCGTAGAGAAGAAGTATGTAAATGGCGAGATGGATATTCGCGCCCGTGGCCTGCATGTCATCAAGATAAACAGGTTTGACAGGATGGCACCCGGCAGGCTGTATGCTGGCGGCGAGGTGGAGGAAGTAGAAGACAATGCAGAGGAGGATATTGTTGTAAAACAACAAATAAGAGAAATGCTGGTGAAGCTGTACGAGGCATTGGGTATAAGCAAACTGTTTCTGGAGTTGCCCGATAATTTTAAATCATTTGATATTGCCCATAACCTGGGCCTGAGCACAGAACAGGAATACGCGCTGCTGCAATTGCCCGATGAAAGTGTCCGGCAGGATATAATATTACTGCACCTGCAGCAGATTCTGCCGGTTGTGCGGGAGACAGAATTGCTAAAAGAGCGGGCGCGGCTCAACGGTCATTTCAAGCACTTAACGCCTCCTAACTTTTAGCCTCCCTCCCTGTTAAAAACCTACCATGCTGCTATATTTCCTGATCATCATTCCTACCCTTATTTTTTTGTTTCTGGCTTTCAGCTACTGGCAGGAGCGCAGGTATAGGCGCAAACCTTATTACAGGCTCTCGGATGTGGGCTGGCAACACTGTACACCACCCGACGATGCGGTGCGCCTGCAATCTGTGGCGTTGCTTGGAGATGTAGGATCTGTTGCCACCGACGGTTCTGATCCGGTGCTGCATATGCTGGAAGCCTGGCAACAGGAGGTAGGTGCCGGGGGTACTGCAATATTTCTGGGCGACAATTTATACCCTGTAGGGCTGCCGCCAATGGGTAATATACATCGGGCAACCGCCGAGAAGCGGCTGAGCCTTTTGCTGCAGCAAATCCGAAGTTATGCCGGACAGGGAATCTTTCTAAGCGGAAACCACGACTGGAACAAAGGCCGCAAAAACGGGTATGCTCAAATGATGCTGCAGGAAAACTATGTAAAAGCACATGCCGGCGACAACATTCAGTACCTGCCAGCCAACGGCTGCCCAGGCCCTTTAACCATACAATTAGCTGAAGGTTTATTGCTGCTGATCATCAACACACAATGGTGGGTGCAAAAGGGAGAGACACCATTAGGCGAGGCCTATGGCTGCCCATATGCACATATCGATGAGTTTTTTGTAACGCTGAACAGAATACTGCACCAGAACCGGCACCAGCGGATACTGGTGGCTGCGCATCATCCTATGTATAGTAATGCTATGCATGGTGGCAAGTTTACAATGAAACAGCATATTTTTCCTTTTACAGCTGCCAATAAACGTTTTCTGATACCATTGCCTGTTTTCGGCTCCCTGTATCCTTTTTATCGCAAATTTTTCGGTGCCTACGAAGATATGTCGCACGGCAACTATAAAAAAATGCGCAAGCGTTTGCTGCGCATTTTTCACCGCTACAGCAATATCATCTATGTAGCAGGCCACGATCATAACCTGCAGCATTTTGAGGTGCGGGACAACCATTACCTGGTAAGTGGCTCCGGCAGCAAAACAGCATTCGTAAAAAAGGGAGGCAAAGCCACTTTTACATTAGAGCAACTGGGCTTTTTTTTAATCAACTATTACAGCAACGGGCAAGTATGGCTGGAGGCCCGCGTAGCCACGGAAGGCTCCGCGGCTGGAACAGTTATTTTTCGTAAAGAGCTGAAAATCAGAAATGCACTTGTACCGCAGGACGAACAGCCCGGTTAACGTTTACGCCTCCTCGTCCTGCGATAAAGGCAAGACAACGTGCAGGCTTTGGGAGTGCATTGTTATGGTTATCTCCGTACCTAAATCAATGGGTTCTCCATCAATATGCATCACTTCGTGATCAATGTTATAGATGGTTGCTTTCCGGCAGCTAAGCTTGCGCGTGTAAACCGAGTCATCTATACTATCAGTATATAGTTTGTACAGGATGCCGATACCTGCAGCTTTCGGAAATGGCTCTATCAGACAAATTTCAAAGCGGCCGTCATTTAAAATACCGTTTGGGTTGATGCTGGCATTGCTTCCGAAGGCATTTGCATTGGCTATGGTTACCATAAAAGCATTCCCCTCGAAAGTTTCCTGATCAGTATCGATGCGATAAAACTTCGGTTCGTAGGCCATGTATTCCTGCATCGCAACCCAGGCATAAGCTCCGGGACCGCGCGTTTCGCCATCGCTGAATCGCTTCACCACTAAGGCATTAAACCCTACATCGCTGAGGTGGATGGAAGGATGCCCATTAAGATCAATAGTGTCTATTGCCCGTACTTGGTGCCGGTAAATCAGCTTCAGTGCCTCTTCCGTATCCTGCGGAATATGCAGATCTTTTGAGAGGCCGTTGCCGGAGCCAAGCGGAACAATACCTAAGGGCATAGAAGTGCCAATCAGCATAGAAGCCACCATACTTACCGTGCCATCTCCGCCAACGGCAAATACGGCATTGTATTTATGTTCACTCATTAGCTGTTTTATGTGCTCTTCGTCCTGCTCGCCTGTGGTTTTATAAATGTAATAGATGATTTGGTGCGCCTGGCAAGTCGAGATTATCTCTTCCTCCAGCTCGTCTTTTTCAATATCGCCTGCAATTGGGTTAATGACAAAGAGCAGGCGTTGAAGCTTAGATTCTTTCATGGGTGCAGGCGGCTTTTTTATTGCTTTTGATACTAATATCTGATTAACTTATGAAATAGACATCGACAGAACTTATTAAAGAAAAAATTATAAAAAACCATCCCTAACCCCTCCTTGAAAAAAGGAGGGGAATTTAATTGGTATACTTTGCTGAAGTTTTTTTGATAAGTTCTTTCACAATTAATATAGTAATAATGTCTGTTTACTGCTGAAGGCCTGCTGGCAACCCGTTAGGATATTCCTCCTGGATGGCGCGTTCTATCTCGGCTATGCGGTTGCCGGGGTTTGGGTGCGTCTGCAGAAATTCTGGTCCTCCGGCCCCACCACCTGCTTCTTCCAGTATCTTCATCACTTCAATCATGGCCCGAGGATCGTAACCTGCCGCTCCTGTCAGGCGCACGGCCAGCCTGTCCGATTCCAGTTCATCTTCCCGGCCATAGCGCATATTCAGCAGGCGGCCCACCATAGCTGCCACCACGGCCCCCGATTGGCTGGCCGGGTTTTGCGGATCATACGTAGCAATAGCGACTGCACCCGTCAGGCCCTGCGTAACCTTTGCTTTTGCCAATTGCTCCGCAGAGTGGCGCGCCACCACATGGCCTATTTCGTGGCCCAACACCCCAGCCAGTTGCGCTTCTGAAGTTAGCCGCTTCAGCAAACCCGCTGTAATAAATACCTGCCCGCCTGGTAGCGCGAAAGCATTTACGGTTTCTTCATCGGCGAGCAAATGGAAATCAAAATCATAGGGCGAGTTTTTCACCTCCGTATTTTGCACCAAGCGCTGCCCCATATTTTTAACAGCGGCAGCAGCCTGCTGGTTGGGGTGCAGTCCCCCATACTGCTGTGCCATCTCCGGAGCTGCCTGCAACCCCAGTGCAATTTCCTGATCCACTGTTATGTCCACATGCTGCTTTTCGCCTGTAAACTCATTTTCCTGCGTGTTGCACCAGTAAGTCATCAGCGATACGGCCGCTAACAGTACAGCAACAATAAACTTAACAGCTCCTCTCATATCTTCTTTTCTATTGAATATGTTTAATAACAAGCCATACTTTAATCACAAGTTCTACAAGCCGGAAGGTAAGCTTAACGCTTAATACACCACATTACATAACCTTATTCGGCTTAACTTAAATAAGTTTAATGCAAGCGATTTGTTATGAGTACAGAGGTCAAACGGAGCAAGGGTAATTGTGGTTGCGGCTACCCCGGCAGTTTATACCTGCACATGTCTGCCTTGCTCCTAAACAATTATCTATTCTAAAAATTATAGGAGCAAAATCGTAAAGGAACACCATCTATACTCTTTAATATAATTTTCGTAATACAGTTAAATCAGCTGTCACAGCTATGAAATTTAAAATTAAATCAGTATAAAAAAATAAATATGAAAAAAACTTTTGGTGCTATTCTGACCCTTCTTGGTATAATTGGTATTATTTGGGGTGCCTACGCTTTTATGATGGGAGGCGATGGTGGCGTTGTTGGTAAGTATACAGCCGCTGTCCCTTTTATAGTGGGGCTGATATTTTTCTTTTCAGGCATTGGCTTAGTCAAAACTACAAAAGACCAAACATAAAAGCGTTAAAAAACTAATATAAGCAGAACAGCCTGCGCCACAGATGTGGCGCAGGCTGTTCTGCTTTAGCGAAATTCATACTATAGCGGCAATTCAGATTTGCTTTGACGGATTTGCTTCTGCCATAGCAAATGCTTCTACAGCGCTATTAGCATTTAAAAAGTCTGAAGTATAGCTGTGATCGGAGCCGTTGATGTACAGGCAGGAATTATCTTTGATCAGGTTGATTACATCTTTCGAAACTTCCTGTGGCAAAGCCGGGCAGCCAAGACTGCGGCCCAAACGGCCATATTGCTTTACAAAGGCATCACTCACATAATCTGCTCCGTGCACCACAATGGCGCGCTGCATAGCATTGGAGTTATACTTGGTGTCCATACCATTAAGCCGTAAAGAAAGGCCGTGCTTGCCGAAATAAGTTTTGTCGGTCAGGTAAAAGCCGATGCTGCTCATAAATGAGTTAGGCTGATTCGAAAACTTCAAAGCTTTGTCTTCGCCGGTGTTGCGTCCATGCGCTACAAGCGTGTTATACAGCAACTTCTTGGATTGAAGATTGATTATCCACAAGCGCTTTTCGCGGCTCGGTTTTGCGAAGTCAATTACTGTCAGAACAGAATTAGAGGGAGCGATTAAGTGCTGCTGCCTGAAGTTATGATATCCTACAAAAGCTTTTTGAAATACGTCGAACGATAAACCCGCTTTCTTCAGGCTCGCATCATTGTATACCTCTAACGCATAATCATCAAAAGCCATTTGTTTTTCAGAGAAAGTAACTGCCGTAGTTTTAAGAGCTACAGCATGCGCATTTACAAATGCATGTGAGGCAACGGGTGAAGTTCCAGCCATGGGGGCATTAGGGCTGGTAAAAGAAAGTAAAGCAAGGGTAAGGGAAGTTAAAACTGCTCTTATCATAGTGTTTCTTTAAGCTTTGTTTATGCTATCATTTTAGGCAACAGACATCCGGATAAAAATTGTTCCACTCTTGCTGCTTTCAAGCAAAAGAAATGTTTATTCAGGTCTTTTTGCAATGCTATAACATTTTAAAGTTAAACAAAATGTTCTGTGCCTACAAGCTAAAGTCAAAATTAGCCTGACTGCCGCTCGGGCTGTTCCACCGTTATACCTGCTGAAACATGCATGCTTGGCTGAAAGCAGACTTTTAGATATTTCTGCTGATTATCTGACAGAGTCATTTCGGGGGTAGAACGTTTTTCAGGTTATATTTGTGTTGTAAGTCCACAAAATGCAACTTTGAGGCTCAAATAGAAAGATATGTTAAAGCGATTCATTTTTCTGCCCTTGCTGCTGTGCCTGCTGCTTACATCGTGTTATACCCCGGAGAACCTGCGCGGCTTTGATAGCGACACCTGGAAGGCTGACCGCTACGGCTGCAACGGTAAGCGCCAGGAACTGGTGCAGGAGTTTGAAAAAATACGGCGCAACCTATATGGGCAAAAGGAGTATGTGGCCCGCAATGTATTAGGCAAGCCCGATCAGGAAGAGTTGCTAAAAGGCAATCAGCGCATTTATTTTTATTACCTGGAGGCAGGTGAGCAGTGCCGCGACCGTCATATCCAATCTGCTGCGAATTGGGCCGAAGTGCGGATTAACGCTGTGGGGAAAGTATCGGAGGTATCCTACAAATATCCACTTACATCAGTAAAGCCCAGGTAGTCCGGGCTTTACTGATGTAAGTGCTAACTCTACTATACTATAAATTTATTTGTCGTTTTCGCTTACAAAGCGGGCATTCTGCCGGCCTTCAAGTTCCAGAAAATGGCGCAACTGCTCCTGCGTCAGCACCTGCTGTAATACCCTATCGTTCTCAAGGTTTATATTGCGCATTGCACTGGAAAGTTGAATAGGATCTTGAGCAAATGAAATTCCAGCAATTTCCAGCTGTTCGTAGCGTGTTAAGTTCATCTGCGTTACCTGCGCCAATTGCGCTTTATTCAGCAGCAATTCCTTTTGCATCTCAATAGTAGACATAGCCGGGCCGTCCAGTTTTACAGCCAGTACCTGCTTGTCGATGCCATCATCAGTTACATGCAAGCTTTGCGAGAAAGTGACAGTCTGCATCAGGCATACGGCTATCGAAAGTATAACTTTTTTCATATTTTATAACTTTAAGCTACTCTACTTTATAAATTTAAGCTACTCTACTTTATAAATTAGGATAATGTTTTCTCTTTATGAACGTTTTTTCTGAAAACAAGTTAGTTTGAATATATAAATGTATTAGACTTTTCTGATAGATAAAGTCAGCACGCTCTCAAAACCTATGAACATTTAAATTTAAATATAAACTGTTTAAAGAAAATTTCCTATTTAATTAAAGAAATTTTACTATAAAGCTTCTTTACGAAACAATCGCGGAGGTATAAAGTATAACTAATGAAAATTATAATAATTAGTGTTATAAAAATATCAACGCATAACTGTGGCAGCCACGGAATTTTGCCTTAAACAAAACAGCATGAGGACAACATATTATAATCCTAGTAAATTAGAAGTAGATTTTGCAAAAGCTTTTAAAGATTTAGCCCCACAATTAGAAAATAAGTTACGCCAGGGCGAGCAGGTAATAGACATTGAATCTATACATGATGTAGATAATCCATTGGTTATTTTTAAACTCAAAGATAAAGAAGGTGACCTGCATGAAGTAGTTGTGCAGATTATCCAGCGCCCAGATAGTATAGTAAAATAAATGCTTTGTTCTATAAAATAGCAGAGCCGGCAGTAATTACTGCCGGCTCTGCTATTTTATAGAACGTTTTTACTTCTGACAATTATACTTGCTGTACTGTTTATACTTCTCTATCAAGGGCTGCCGGGTACTTTATGGTCATCACGCTTAAAATACTGCATGGCTATAAAAGATATCATAGCGCCCGAAATAATGCCTTCCAGCATCAGCACGGAGAAGATGACGATGCTTGGCGTTGTATTTACCCGCTCGCCAAAATAGGGTTCCGCAGAGAGCGTATTCAGTAATTCACCGTTGCCGATACTCACGTACAGCACTACAAAAACAGCAAACAGCACTGTGCCCACCACGGCTGTAATAACACCGGTGCCCAGACCATTAAAGTAGCTTATCGTTCCGCGCATACTACGCTTATAGGCGTGGATGGCCATAACAATGCCTATGGACATAATTATCCCGTTCAGAAAATGCAGCGTCGTATAATGCGTAAGGTTCAGCAAATCCATGGTAATGAAGTATATTACCAGAGCCGCTGTCGTCAGGAGGCCATATTTAATACCGACTTTTTCCATAGATATATAGTTTATTCAGAGGCTTGCTTAAATTATACAGCAACCCTAAGCACGATTAGATATAGAGTGATCCTCACGTTTAAACCATTGCATAATCACGAAGGTGGCAATAAAGCCCGGTACAGAGCCTTCCAACAATGTAACAAGGAATAAAGACAAGACTGATAAACCTTCCGGAAAGTAGCCACTGGCACTAAGGGCATCCATGTAGGTGCTGTCGAATGCAGTTACAAACAGCACCAGGAACAGTGCCAGAATCAGGCTGGATACAGCTGCGGTTATTGCCCCCATGCCCAGGCCTTCAAAATAACGCAACATCCCTCCTTTCAGCTTTTTATACTTTGAGATGGCCAGCACAATACCTATTATAAGAAAGATACCGCTCAGGTAAGAAAGCCCAATATGATGAGTTAGTCCAAGCACGCGCATGAGCAGGAAGTACACAATGTGTGCTGCGCCCACCAGCAGGCCATATTTAATAGCAAGGTTCTGAAAAGATACATTCGTGTAAGCCATAGTTAATTTCCATTTTTAGTTTTCCAATCCTATTCACAAAAGGAACAGATTAAGGGCTTATTTGGTTAATAAAAAAGAGTAAAAGTATTATAAGTTTAGGGAGTAACGCATGTATTTGGTCATGCAAAAGTATATTATCAAAATTATATACTAAATTAAGGAGCATGGTGTTGTGGTTTGGGCAATAATTTTTCATACTGCGCATGTTCTTTAAGCTCTTTCTCCGGAAGTTTATACTTAACAAGTATGATTTCATACACTTCCCGTCAAAGCCAAATTTATTTGTATTTTTGCGGCGGCAAATATTTTTTAATTCTGACTTAGTTTATTTATGATAAGTACCAGCAATGTTAGCCTGGCATATGGCAAACGCACATTATTTGAAGATGTAACCATCAAGTTTACGCCCGGTAACTGCTATGGCCTGATTGGCGCGAATGGTGCCGGCAAGTCTACTTTCCTTAAAATATTGTCCGGCGAGATTGACCCTAACACCGGCACCGTAGATATACCGGCCACCGCTCGTCTTGCCGTTCTGAAGCAGAATCATTTCGAGTACGACGCTTATCCTGCTTTGCAAACCGTTATTATGGGCCACAAGCGCCTTTGGGATATTATGCAGGAGCGGGATATAATTTATGCCAAGCCTGATTTTAATGAGGCAGATGGCTTGCGCGTAGCAGAGCTGGAGGGCGAATTTGCCGATCTGGAAGGATGGAATGCGGAGTACGAAGCGGCAGAACTGTTGAGCGGCCTTGGTATCAGCGAAAATCTTCATCATGCGCTGATGCAGGATCTGAGCGGTAGCGAGAAAGTACGCGTGCTGCTGGCCCAGGCGCTGTTTGGCAACCCCGATATCCTGCTGCTCGATGAGCCGACCAACCACCTGGACGCAGAGTCGATTATGTGGCTGGAAAACTTCCTTGACAATTTCCAGAATACTGTGCTGGTGGTATCCCACGATCGCCACTTCCTGGATGCCGTTTGCACGCACGTAGCCGATATCGACTATGGCAAAATTCAGCTTTATGCTGGTAACTACGGTTTCTGGTACGAGTCGAGCCAACTGGCTGCAAAGCAGCGCACAGATGCCAACAAGAAAACAGAGGACAAGCGCAAGGAACTGGAAGAATTTATCCGCCGCTTCAGCGCCAACGCTTCCAAATCAAAGCAAGCTACTTCGCGCCAGAAGCTGCTGGAGAAACTTACTGTGGACGACATTAGGCCGTCGTCGCGCAAATATCCTTACATTGCTTTTAAGCCAGAAAGAGAGGCAGGCAACCAGCTGCTGAACGTAGAAAACCTGAGCAAATCTATCGACGGGCAAACCATATTCAGCAATGTAACTTTTATGGTTAACAAGGGCGATAAAATTGCGGTACTGGGCCGTAACGACATTGCCGCCTCTACTTTCTTCCGGGTTGTAATGGATGAGTTGCAGCCGGACAGTGGCGAATATAAGTGGGGAACCACTATTACTGCAGCTTTCTTTCCGAAAGACAACCAGACGTTTTTTGACACAGATTTGAACCTGGTAGATTGGCTTCGCCAGTTTTCTGAGGAAAAGGACGAAAGCTTTATCCGGGGTTTTCTGGGCCGCATGCTCTTCTCCGGCGAGGAGTCGCTGAAAAAAGCCACAGTGCTTTCCGGAGGCGAAAAAGTGCGCTGCATGTTTTCGCGAATGATGCTGCAATCCGGCAATGTTCTGCTGTTTGATGAACCAACAAACCACCTGGATCTGGAGTCTATAACAGCCTTGAACAATGCCCTGCGCGATTTTGACGGTACTATACTATTCTCGTCTCACGATTTACAGTTTGTGGATACCATCGCGAACCGGATCATTGAACTGACTCCAAACGGCATTATCGACAAACGCATGACGTACGAAGAATACCTGTCGGACGAAACGATTAAGGAACTGCGCAGGAAAATGTACGCAAAGGCATTGGCCTGACGTTAATACTGCAACTGCTTTCTAAAAGCTCTATCCTGATGAAACGACACCTGCGCCTTGGCGGAATATTTGCCGTGCTACTCCTGCTGCTGCTCCTGAACCGGCAAGCCGCCGCACAGACACCTGATACTGTTTACCGGAAGCCTACATTGCCCACTGGCCCGCCAGCGCCTGTTGAGCAGCCCGTAAGGCAACCGCAGCCGGTTATACGGCCACTGCAGCCGCTGCCGCAGGAACAGCCGGAAGTGGTGCGACAGCAAGACGAAGCGGAAAAATCTGCCTTAATTGACCGCTTATATTTTGGCGGCGGCCTTGGTCTCCAGTTCGGCACATATACCAATATTTCGCTGCTGCCTATACTTGGCTACAGGCTAACCGACAGATTTAGCGCAGGCGTTGGCGCAGTGTATCATTTTGTAAGTTTTAGCAGCTATAGTTACAGCAACTATGGCGGGCGGGTGTTTGCGCAGGCAGAGCTGTTTAATATCGGTGGCGGCGCTGTTCTGGCACACGGAGAGGTGGAAGTGCTGAATGCTGAATACAATGGCCCGGCATCTTATCAGGCAGGCGGTTTTGAGCAACGCAATACGGTGGCACTACCAATGGTGGGTCTGGGCTACAGGCAACGCATCAGCGAGAAAGCTTCTTTTGATATTCTGGTGCTATACAATACCAACGACGCCAGTTATTACAACCCTTATAACAATCCAGTCTTCAGGGCAGGTATTAACATTCCTTTTCGTAAATAATACTTTGGCAGATACATAAAAGGGCCGCTACACTTGCGTATAGCGGCCCTTTTATTATTTATAAAACTCTTAGCCCCTGATGAGTCGGAGCAGCACTATAATAACAGCAATAACCAGCAAGATGTGGATTAAACCACCTACAGCATCCGGGAAACCCAGAAAGCCAATCAGCCAGAAGATTACCAGAACAACTGCGATAATGTACAATAGATTTCCCATAGTTTTATTTAGTTAATGTAAGTGTTTGTTGTTTGTCAAAAAGAATCAACATTAGCAGTTATGCCCGTCTTATCAGGCGCAGCACAATTGCAATTATAGCTAATACTAGCAGTACGTGAATAATTCCGCCCACAGCATCCGGAAAGCCCAGGAAACCAATCAGCCAGAAGATTATTAAAATAACCGCGATTACATAAAGTATATTTCCCATAGTTTCAGTGTTTCAATAATGTTTACATTTTCATGTTCCGTACAGGCAGCTGTAAACATTACTTGCTTTTAGTTGTTAGTATTGATTGCTTTTTTAATTTTTAGCTTTTACGCATCTATATTTTAAAGGGTTTATATTGAGGTATAAATTTACTGCAGATGGTTTGTCAGCATCGGTTTTACTGCCTTATAAAGCGCCCCTTTTACACCATACGCAACTGAATTATAGCACCTTTAGCTATAGATAGCTTCTTTGTCAACTTTTTCTTTCTGCTTTTGCGGATAAAAATATTTGAGTATAAGTATCATAGCTTTAAGCTTATAGGCTTTCGATTTAAATTGAAGTCTTCTAAGAGCCTCCCTCCTTTGCCGTTCTGTTAGCTAATTTCTGCTAATTTTGTGTTGCATACTCATACACATTCTTAATCTTCATGAAAAAAGTTGCAGTTATAGGCTCTGGCACCATGGGCAACGGCATTGCGCACGTATTTGCCCAAAATGGTTTTCCTGTTTCGTTGATAGATATTTCGGAGGAAGCACTTCAGAAAGCGCTTGGCATCATCTCCAAAAACCTGGATCGTATTATTACCAAAGGCAACCTGACGGAAGAGCAGAAAGCCGCAACGCTTGGCAACATCACCCCTTTTACCAATATGCAGCAGGGCGTGCAGGACGCGGATCTGGTAGTAGAAGCTGCCACCGAAAATGTGGATTTAAAACTCAATATTTTCCGCGATCTAAGTAAGTTTGCCAGACCCGAAGCCATACTTGCCTCAAATACTTCATCTATTTCCATCACTAAAATCGCTGCTGTTACCAACCGTCCGGATAAGGTTATAGGCATGCACTTTATGAACCCGGTGCCGGTAATGAAGCTGGTGGAGGTTATCCGGGGCTATTCCACGTCTGATGAAGTCACAAAGCAGGTGATTGAGTTGTCGAAGCAATTGGGCAAAGTGCCTGCCGAAGCCAATGACTATCCAGGCTTTGTGGCCAACCGCATCCTGATGCCCATGATCAATGAGGCGATTTATACTTTGTTCGAAGGCGTGGCCGGCGTAGAAGAAATAGACACTATTATGAAACTAGGAATGGCACACCCAATGGGGCCGCTGCAGCTGGCTGATTTTATCGGCCTGGACGTATGCCTCTCTATCCTGAACGTGTTGCACGATGGCTTCGGAAATCCGAAGTATGCGCCTTGCCCGCTGCTGGTAAACATGGTGCAGGCTGGCCACAAAGGTGCCAAATCAGGCCAGGGTTTTTACTCCTGGGCCAATGGTACAAAAGATTTAATAGTTGCTGACAGGTTCAGGAAGTAGCTTTTTCGTTTTTCGTTGATGGTTTTTCGTTTTTAGGATAACAAATAAGTTAAGTATAGAAAAGCCTCTGCCAGATGTTTGGCAGAGGCTTTTCTATAAAATAAGTATGAGGCGAGGATTTGGTTTAAAGTATAAAAGAAGCCTGAAAAAGCTACAAGCTATTAACTTTCAATAATTTGAGTCTGAAAGTCTTTTTTCTTGTGTCAAGGTTTTCTTTTGTCTCCTTACATTTCCGCAAAACGAAAAACGAACTTACACCGCTACTGCATGGTCGCGCAGCACGTCATTGAGGGAAGTTTTTAAGTCCGTGCTTTCCTTACGCTGCCCGATAATGAGCGCACAAGGCACTTGAAAATCGCCTGCCGGAAATTTTTTAGTATAAGATCCAGGAATAACAACGGAGCGCGGCGGCACATAACCCCGGTACTCTTTCGGCTCACTGCCCGTTACATCAATTATTCTGGAGCTGCCCGTAATGGTTACGCCGGCGCCGATTACAGCTTCTTTGCCAATGCGGCAGCCTTCCACCAGAATGCTTCTGGAACCGATAAAAGCGCCGTCTTCCACAATAACCGGTGCTGCCTGCACCGGCTCCAGCACGCCGCCTAAACCTACGCCACCGCTCAGGTGTACGTTTTTGCCTACTTGTGCGCAACTGCCTACCGTTGCCCAAGTATCCACCATGGTGCCTGCATCCACATACGCGCCGATGTTTACATAAGAAGGCATCATCACCACGCCATTTGCCAGATAAGCTCCGTAACGCGCCACAGCATGCGGCACCACGCGCACACCCAGTTGCGCATAGTTCCGCTTCAGCAGCATCTTATCATGAAACTCAAAGGGGCCTACCTCTATTGTTTTCATCGACTGAATAGGAAAGTATAGCAGCACGGCTTTTTTCACCCACTCGTTTACCTGCCACTCCTCCCCTTTCGGTTCGGCTACGCGCAGGGTGCCTTTGTCCAGTTCTTCAATCACGGCACGAATAGCTTCAATGGTAGTACTTTCCTGCAGCAGTATCCGGTTTTCCCAGGCTTGTTCAATTATTTGTCTTTGCGTCATATCCAGAATTGGTTGATACTAAATAAAGCATAAAAGTATTAAATTTAAGCGATGTCTGAAAAGAGAATTCTGTTAGCTTCGCTGCTCAAGCCCATAAATGACACCCGCATGTACGAAAAGCTGGGCCTCTCGTTGAGTAAACTACCTGGTGTGCAGGTGCATCTCTGCGGATTTGAAGCGGCCATACCTGCTGATGCACCGCTTAATTTACACTTCCACCCAATCTTTCAGTTTAAGCGGCTGAGCCTGGGCCGTGCCAAAGCGCAGCTATTATACTACAAGCTGCTGCGCCGGATAAAGCCTCACCTGGTTATTGCCTGCACCCACGAACTGCTATTGCCAAGCATGTACTATACACGCAGGTATAAAGCAAAGCTGGTGTATGATGTACAGGAAAATTATACCCTGAACCTGACGGCACAGCACAATTATACTTCAGGCTTGAAGCACATGCTGGCCGCCGGTGTGAGAAGTATAGAAAAAACGGCTGCCGGAAGTATAGATTATTACCTGGTAGCAGAGCAAAGTTACCTGCAGGAACTGTCCTTTGTGAAAAGCAACTATACTTTGATAGAAAATAAGTATAAACCCAATCTAACTTATACTTTGCCTGCCACGCCTGTCACCTTACCGCAGGGGCCGCTACGCCTGCTGTATTCCGGCACTATCTCAGAGATTTACGGTGTGTTTGAGGCCATTGCTTTTGCGGATGCCATACAGCAGTTACGGCCCGGCTCTACGCTCACAATTATCGGTTACAGTCCTCAAAAAGAAACCTGGCAAAAAATAAACAAACTGGCGACGCACAAACCCTTTCTGCATTTAATAGGTGGCGATAAACTGGTGCCACACCAGCAAATTGTGCAGCAGATACAGCAAAGTGATTTAGGTTTATTACCTTATCAACCCAACGAAAGCACTTTTCCTTGTATTCCAACCAAATTGTATGAATACATGGCACACGCGCTCCCCGTCATCGTACAACAAAATCCGTTGTGGCATGCTATCATAGCGCAACATGCAGCCGGGGCAAGTATAAACTTTGCTGGCTGCCATGCTGCGGTTCTGCTGCAAGCGTTGCAACAGCACCAATTTTATACTTGGGGAGTGCCAAAGGATATAGGCTGGGATACTGAGGAGCGGAAATTACTGCAAGCAATTACACGCTTATCGATATAAATCTATAAGCCTCATTAAAAAATATTTTTAGATGCGCCTAAATTAATTTTATTTCTTATATTTGAACCATTAACCACCATCTACGATGCGAAATTCAAAAATTGCCGGTGTAGGCCATTATGTTCCGGAACGGGTAGTAACCAACAAGGACCTTGAAAAAATAATGGAAACCTCTGATGAGTGGATCAGAGAGCGTACAGGTATTGTAGAGCGCCGCTATTTTGAGGAAGGCGTGGATACTACTTCTAATATGGGTGCGGAAGCCGCCCGCAAAGCGCTACAAATGGCCGGACTGGAGGCTACTGATTTGGACATGATCGTGTTTGCCACCTTAAGTCCCGATTATGTTTTCCCTGGCTCGGGCGTGCTCCTGCAGCGCGAATTAGGTATAAAAGAAATTCCGGCGCTGGATGTGCGCAACCAATGCTCAGGTTTTGTTTACGCACTTTCTGTGGCAGATCAGTTCATCAAAACCGGCATGTATAACCATGTGCTGGTGGTAGGTTCCGAAATTCATTCCAGCGGCCTTGATTTTTCGACGCGCGGCCGTGGCGTTTCGGTAATTTTCGGAGATGGCGCCGGTGCTGCGGTACTCTCCCCTTCCGAAAGCAACGACAAAGGTATCTTGTCGACGCACCTGCATGCTGACGGCGAATTTGCCGAAGAGCTGGCCACTATAGATCCGGGCAGCAACAAAAGAGAACGTCTCACGCACGAGATGATCGACGATGGGTCTATTTACCCTTACATGAACGGCAACACCGTATTCAAGCACGCTGTAACCCGTTTTCCGGAGGTGATACAAGAGGCGCTGCGGCAAAATAACTACCAACCCAGCGACATTGATATGCTGATTCCGCACCAGGCAAACCTGCGCATCACCTCTTATATCCAGCAGAAAATGGGCCTTCCGGCAGAGAAAGTTTTCAGCAACATACACAAGTATGGCAACACCACGGCCGCCTCTATTCCAATTGCATTGAGCGAGGCTGTAGAGGAAGGGCGCATCAAAGAAGGTGATTTGGTATGCCTGGCAGCTTTCGGCAGCGGCTTTACCTGGGCTTCCGCGCTTATCCGCTGGTAGTTTAAAGAGTTATGAATGACGAATTATGAGTTATGAATTATGTATGGATTTCAAAAAAGAGCTTCATTCGTAATTTGTAATTCGTAATTCATAATTAACATAAAGTGTACAGCTTCACAGAAGAGAACTACATCAAAACAATCTATAAGCTGTCGGCCAGCGGAGCGCAGGAAGTAAATACCAACGCGCTGGCTGATGCCTTAGATATGCGGGCCGCTTCGGTAACGGATATGCTACGCAAGCTAAGTGCCAAAAACATGGTGCATTACGTAAAGTACCGCGGCGTAACGCTTACAGAGGCAGGCGAACGGGTAGCGCTGCAGGTTATCCGGAAGCACCGGCTCTGGGAGGTTTTCCTGGTAGATAAGCTGAAGTTTAGCTGGGATGAGGTACACGATGTGGCTGAGGAACTGGAGCACGTTACTTCTGAATTACTGACGAAGCGGCTGGACGAGTTTCTGGGCCACCCCAGGTTTGACCCGCACGGCGACCCTATTCCCTCGGAAACCGGCGAAATAAACCAGCCGAAGCAAAAGCTGTTAGCTGCCATGGAAATAGCAGAAGCTGGTACAGTAGTGGGCGTAAACGATTCGCAACCGCTCTTCCTGAAGTACCTGGATAAAATGGGGATTTCATTGGGCAGCAAGATTAAAGTAACAGATAAAATACCTTATGATAATTCAATAGAAATCAATTTGGAAGGAGGTAAAACGATCCTTGTTTCCTATGAAGTATCTAACAATCTATACCTGGCTTCGGGAGAGTAAATTTCCAGGGTAGCAGGTAAGCACTATAATTGAGGCAAGCGGATGAGTTATACTTTTGCACCCCTCGCCATGAAGTATAAAACATTGTTGATCTGTTACGAATCAGCTGAAAAGATTTTACATCTGCTATCCTGACACTTGTGCCTTTTTATTTATGAACTTGCTAAAACAGGAATCTGAATCGGGTATATCTTTAGGAGAAGTCCATTCATCTGTTGACACGACCACGCAAAACGGTTTCTGGAGAAAACTATTTTCCTTTCTGGGGCCGGCTTATTTAGTGAGTGTCGGCTACATGGACCCGGGCAACTGGGCCACCGACATTGCCGGTGGCAGCCAGTTTGGCTATAAGTTGCTGTGGGTGCTGCTGATGTCGAACCTGATGGCTATACTATTGCAGAGCCTGAGTGCGCGGCTGGGCGTGGTGCGCGGCAAAGATCTGGCACAAGCCTCCCGGGAGGCTTATCCCAGCTTTGTTAACATTCCTTTATACCTGCTCGCTGAAATTGCCATTGCTGCCTGCGATCTGGCTGAGGTATTGGGTATGGCCATCGGCCTGCAGCTACTCTTCGGCCTGCCGCTGATCTGGGGCGTGGGGCTTACTGTTTTCGACACGTTCCTGCTGCTTTTTCTCATCAACAAGGGCATGCGCAAGATGGAAGCATTTATCCTGGTGCTGGTTACCATTATCGGCGGTGCTTTTGTGCTTGAGATGGTCTTTGCCAAGCCAGACATGGGCGAACTGGTGCAGGGCTTTATTCCCACCATACCCAACAGTAGCGCGCTCTACATTGCCATCGGCATCATTGGGGCAACCGTAATGCCGCATAACTTATACCTGCATTCTTCGCTGGTGCAGTCGCGCAAGTTCGAGCGCACCACAGATGGCATCCGTAAGGCCATCAGGTTCAATAACATTGATTCGGCTATCGCCCTAAACCTGGCGCTGTTCGTTAACGCGGCCATACTTATACTTGCCGCCGCTGCCTTTTACAAAAACGGCATTTATACTGTTACCGAAATCAAAGATGCACACAAATTCCTGGCACCGCTGCTGGGCAATAAGTGGGCGCCTGTACTGTTTGCCGTGGCACTTATCGCCGCCGGCCAGAGCTCCACGCTTACCGGCACCCTAGCCGGCCAAATTGTAATGGAAGGTTATCTGAACCTGCGCATCCAGCCCTGGCTGCGCCGCATGATCACGCGACTGCTGGCAGTATTGCCTGCTATGTTCGTTATCCTATACTTTGGCGAAAATAAGACGGGCGAACTGCTGGTGTTAAGCCAGGTTATCCTTAGTTTGCAGCTCGGCTTTGCCGTTATTCCGCTCATCCATTTTGTAAGCCACAAAGAGCGCATGGGCGAGTTTGCAGCCGGCAAATGGGCAAAGCTGGGCGCTTGGCTAGCAGCTGCCATCATTGTTACGCTGAATGCAAATCTCGTTTTCGAAGAAATTTCCGGCTGGCTCCAGACCACTGCGCACCCGCTTCTCATTTGGTTTACGATTGTTCCGTTTATTGTAGCCTGCCTCCTGCTCCTGCTGTATATCACCTTCCAGCCGCTCACTATCAAGGCCCGCAGCCAGGAAACCGTGGCGGCGCATTACCGCCCTGTAAGGTATGAGCCGCTGGCAAAACCTGTTTACGCTAAAATCGCCATTACCCTCGATTTCTCCAAAGCAGACAGGCAAGTCATTAATAACGCACTTGCTATCGGCACTTCCGCCGCAGAGTACCTGCTGATACATGTGGTGGAAACAGCCGGTGCTCTGGTGATGGGCCAGGAGATACATGATTTTGAAACCGACTCGGACCGGCTGAACCTGGAGCGCTATACCAACGATCTGCGCAGCAAAGGCTATAATGTATCGTATCAGCTGGGCTTTGGCAACCCTAAAAAGAGCATCCCAAAAATAGTAAAAACCTACAAAGCCGAACTGCTGGTGATGGGCTCGCATGGGCACCAGATGATGAAAGATCTGATACTGGGCACCACCATCGAATCCGTTCGCCACGCCATTAAAATTCCAGTGCTAATAGTATAAACAGGACCTTTTAAAAGCTTCTGGCGCTGGTATTAACCTATGTCATTTCATAGCATAATAAATAATAAAGCAATTTTGCTTACAAAAAATATGTTTTTAAGAAGGTTATAACAGAGAACAACCTCTGTCAAATGCATTTAATGACGCTTCACTGTCTGAGCGTTCAGCGAGTTTGAAGCGTCTTGATTTTTTTGCTTACTTTTCTCATCAAGGAGAAAAGTAAGGCCTAGCCGGCGAGGCGAAAAGCTAACTATGAAGCATAAAGCTTTGAGACTTATCAGAGCCTCTTCTATGAAGCTATTTATTTACAAGAAACCTCTCCACCTTAACAGTCCAAAAGAATTGATAGTAGAAAGTTTGCCTTAGCAATGTAGGATTACCGGGTCCAACCACCCCTAACCCCTCCTTGTCTAAGGAGGGGAATTTTGCGCAGCAATCGGAACAAATGAGAAACTTAATGCCGCTGCGCCATTGCTCATAGTATAAAGGTGCTGTTAAAGTATTTGACTGTTTAACCGCACTTGTGCAAAAGCTGATTTTGAACTTTTCGTATAACTGGAATTTTAATTGTGCCTGTTGATGTTTACCTTTCAATGTTAAATAATCAGGTATACTTCAAACTTCCTTTATTACTACCCAAATGCTTAAAAACACCTTTATTGTAACAGCTCTTTCCCTTGTGCTTGGGCTGACAGGTTGCAAAATTAACGATACCGCTACGGCTAATGAGTCAGTATCGAGCGCTTCTGCGGCTGATACGCCTCATACCGGCATGGCGCAGGCAAGTATAAAAGCAGAGCCCATACAGTGGCTTACCATAGAGGAAGCCGCTGCGAAACAAAAACAGGAGCCGCGCAAAATAGTGATAGACGTGTATACCGACTGGTGTGGCTGGTGCAAGAAAATGGACAAAACCACTTTTGCAGATCCGGAGGTGGCCGCTTATGTCAACGCACATTATTATGCCGTAAAGCTGGATGCCGAAGGCACTGAACCTATTACACTGGACGGCCACACCTTTAAGTATAACCCGGAATATAAATCGCATGAACTGGCGGTAGCTTTGCTCAACGGTCAGCTCAGTTTCCCGACGACCGTGTACCTGGATGAAGAGATGAAGATGCTCACGCCGGTGCCCGGCTTTATAGATGCGCCTGCCTTCTCGCAAATTTTGCGTTACTTTGGCGACAACCACTACAAAGAGATGAGTTTTCAGGAATTTGAAAAATCGTAGGGACAGGTCGCGACCTGTCCCTACAATTCCCATTTAAATCGTAAATTCGCGTTGCGAATAAACGATCTCTGATTTGACAAACCTATTTTATCATACTGATACCATTGTGGCTGTGGCCACTGCGTCCGGCATAGGCGCCATCGCTGTTATACGTCTTTCCGGCCCCGAAGCCATTGCCCTGACAAACAGCGTTTTTAAAGGCAAAGACCTGACGAAGCAGGCAAGCCATACTATCCATTTCGGCACCATCCGCGACGAAGGCAAGGTGCTGGACGAAGTGCTGGTGTCACTGTTTGTAGCGCCCCACTCCTACACCAAAGAAGATGTGGTGGAGATTTCGTGCCACGGCTCAGATTTTATTATGCAGCAAATCGTGCAGTTGCTCCTGAAACACGGTGCACGACTGGCTAATGCCGGGGAATTTACCAAGCGCGCCTTCCTGAACGGACAGTTCGACCTGGCGCAGGCCGAAGCGGTAGCTGACCTGATTGCCTCCGATTCTGCCCTGTCGCATGAGGTGGCGATGAAGCAGATGCGCGGTGGCTTTTCGCAGGAGATAAAGCGTCTACGTACCGATTTGGTACATTTTGCCTCGATGATAGAGCTGGAACTGGACTTCGGTGAAGAAGATGTAGAGTTTGCCGACCGCGACCAGCTGCGCCAGCTTATCGGTAATATTCAAAGTATAATCCGGGAGTTGCTGAAATCTTTTGAGCTCGGCAACGTCATTAAAAACGGCGTGCCGACCGTGATTGTGGGCAAGCCGAATGCCGGTAAATCCACGCTGCTGAACAAGCTGCTGAACGAAGAAAAAGCCATCGTATCGGATGTGCCGGGCACCACGCGCGACTTTATCGAAGATGAGATAAGTATAGAAGGCATTACGTTCCGCTTATCGACACGGCCGG
>Ga0210040_10000623_pt1 | contig 58186 bp, 30 predicted proteins | sample CryGeyCG12114_NA_FD_185462 | JGI IMG/M metagenome (GOLD analysis project Ga0210040, IMG submission 185462) | Groundwater microbial communities from aquifer - Crystal Geyser CG19_WC_8/21/14_NA (SPAdes) (version 2) | ecosystem: Environmental > Aquatic > Deep subsurface > Groundwater | place: USA...
AAAATTAAATATAACCTGAAACGGACGTTAAAACCTTTTTATCTACTACCATTATCTGGGAAGAAAAAACGGCTTGTTCGTCGGTTCTCATTTCTATGGATTGCCAAACCGGCAGTAAGGTTCTTTTCAATTTGCCCGAGAATATTTTTTCGCCGTTTAGCCGCACCGTTACTTTTTTATTAAGGTTCATCATGTCATCGTTCAGCTTTATAATTAAAGTATCATAAGCCGATTTCAGGATATCAATTTCGTTATTTTTATAGGTTATAACCAGCGCCTGATTTTCTTTAGCGCTGGTGGGCGGCACCTTTACCCAATAAAACTGCTCGTGTTTTACATCGTCCTGCTGCCATATTATCTTTGACGGAAATGGATTGCGTTTAAACTTTGCCATCCAGGGCACGGCAACGGAGTCGCGGCGGTTCATCCAATGCGGTAAGCCTTCGTGTACGGTTACGGCATGCACATAGCCCTCCGGATCACTTTTTTGCAGGCTGTCGAGTAAAACGCCCCATCTTCGGGCCAGGTCATTGCGCTTATAAGCGGCGTCTTTGCCGCCCATGTGAATGGTAAAACCAATATTGCGTAAATTTAAAGCTGTAGCATCGCCGGGGTGGCCGGCCATCATAGCGGCGGCGGCCCAACGATCGGCCATGCGGGGTGCCAGTTGAAATACGCCATCTCCTCCCGCTGAATATCCCATAATGTATACCTTATCCGGATTTACATCTTCAAAAACAATGGCCGCCTGAATCAGTCGATCCAGGAAATAATCAATGTGCTCCTGGTGCCACATGTTCCAGCTATCTGTAGGAGCCCGCGGCGCTACATAAATGCCTTCGGCGGGCGTATATAACCGCTGCTGGTTTCGCCATTGCTGATCGTTTACTTCTTTTGTGGTGCCACCGCCGCCGTGCAACGAAATATACAAGCTACGGCCATCAGCTGGTTTTTCGCCAAAGATTTTAAAATCAAACTTAAACGTGTAATTATCGTGTTTAAACTCCTTGTCCTGCCATTCTGCGGTCCAAACTTTGCGGAGGTAGCTTTTCCGGTCTTCTAAGATCAGCTTTTTCGCCCTTTCCGCCTCTTTACTACTGATGGGTTTGGTTGCAAAAGCTTGTTGGCTTAATGTTGGCCGGGCTGATCGGTCCTGCGCCAGCCATTTCTGCAGTTCCGAAATAACCTGGGCAGAAGCGGCCGACGTTAGCGAAATAAAAAGTAAAGAGAAAAATAATTTAGCAAATAAAATTTTCAATTCTTATCTTAAGTTGGGGTCAGCTACTAAATCATTTTCTTGGTTCTAAGTATAAAGCATAAACAAGTTATACGCTATAGCTATATTGGATAACTCTTACCGGAGCAAAGTATACTTTATAACTTAGGATTTTGGGCATACAATTGCCACAGCTCATCCACAGTTTTACCAGTTAACTCCACCCAGGTATCATTGGTATAAGTTTTATTCCGCAGACTTCGGTCTAATTCATTCACGATATCAGGATTTACTTTATTTTCGAGCCAAACCAGAAACCGGGCGGTAACCCGGTAACTATCGGTATATATTTGGTTATCGGAAAAGTTTGGCAATGCCCAACCGGCAGCGGCATTATTAACTCCAAACTTATAACGGGCATAATCTGCTATGCCTTCTGTTAACCAGCTTAGCCCGTTGTCGTAGGATTGTACTACGTGCATTAATTCATGTGTTACCACATCAATATCCTGCGGATTATTTCGCATCCAATCTGCACTAAATACAATGGTAGCATTATTGGTTGTGTAAGCCACCCCCGCATAGCCCTGATCTATCCGAAAGTAAACCAAAGAAGCGGCCTGCGGATTGAAACGGGCAGTTAGCTGTGGATAAACAGCAAAGAACGTCTCAATCATTTTATCTTTTACCGCGGCATCAATAGTCCCGGCATTTGTAAAACTTAAAGTTAAACCATTTTGCCGGTATTCTTTTGTGGCCGGTTGCTGAGGTCTGCCTAAGGAATCGGCATCTTCTTTTTCTTTACATGCGCCAATCAGCACCAGGCAAGCTAAGAGCCATATTGCCAGATATCCTTTTTTCATTTTCACGCTAGGGCTACGCTTCTTAAGCTTTTATTGGTTTAATTTTTACCAGCATAGTTGTATGCAGGCAGTAAGAAGCAGGCTTTACTTATAGTTTAGGATTTTGGGCATACATTTGCCACAGTTCATCTACGGTTTTACCTGTTAGTTTTGTCCAGGTTTCCGGTGTATAAGTCTTTGTTCGGAGAGCAGCATCCAGTTCGTCAACTATTTTTTTATTTACATTTTTTTCGGCCCAGGCCAGGAAACGACCGGTAATACGGTAGCTGTTGGTATAACTTTGCTTCGGATTGTAATCCGGCAAAGACCAGTTAGCGCCGGCATTGTCTACCCCAAACTTATACCGTACATAGTCGGTTATGCCTTCCGTTAACCAACCTGGTCCGGCTCTATGGGGATAGCTTTGCACAATATGGAAAACCTCGTGGGTTACCACATCAATATCGCCAGGCTGGGTTAACATCCATTTGGGACTAAAACGGATTATGCCACTGCTGGCTGCGGCCACGCCTTCATAAGCCGGGTCTATAACAAAGGTAACTTTACGGGCCGTTTTTTTATTGAATCGCTTGGCTTCTTTTGGATAAACCGTGAAAAAAGCATCTATCATGCGCTTTTTTATCGGGTCGCCGCTTTCCTGAAAGGCCGAATCGCGGTTAATAAAGATAAGGGTATATTTTCCTTTCGTAACCGAATCTTTACTGATGTAAGTACCTATTTCTTCCCAGTTCTTAATTTGAGCCTGAGCTTGCAGGCATAAAAAAGATAATAGCGCATAAACGAAGCCAAAAAATGTTTTTTTCATATTGATAATTGGTGGGGAACCCTGTTTTATTTTATATAGCAATAGGTAAAAATGCTTCTTCCTAAATATATGCTAAATTGTTTTAGCAAGTATAAGAAATATAAATCTTAATGAAAATATCTTATATAAAAAAAGCTCCGAAACATTGCTGTAACGGAGCTTTTTTTTAGGATTAATATTAATTATTAATTATAACCTGGATTCTGAGCAAGATTTTCATTCAATGTAGTTTGTCTTCTTGGAATCGGGTATAATTGTTTAGTTGGATCGGAAGGCTTATGATCCCACCATGAGGTAGTAGTAAATTTACCAAACCGGATTAAATCCTGACGACGGAAGCCTTCAAATATAAATTCCCGGCCTCTTTCATTTAGTAACTCATCTAAACTTAGGGTACCGGTAGTATATTGCACAGAGGCCCAGTCTTCTGCAGTAAAGGCCCGTTGTTTAACCTGATTAATAAGGGCTACCGCTTCGGAAGTTGCATTACCACCGTTTTTCCGCATTAAAGCTTCGGCTTTTGCAAAATAAATCCAGGAAAGACGATAAACAGCCCAGTCCGTACCATTATAATCAGGATCTTCAAGGGCACCTAATTTGTATTTATTAAACCGAACCCCACTATTCTCCTCTCCTTGGGTCATATCAGATGGTAAGCTTTCGGGATCTTGCCCAGGTTGCAAGGTTTTGTTTTTCCTAATATTATCAACAAAAACCAGGGGCTGTCCATCATATTCATTGCCACCACTAGCTATAACGGGCTGAGTAGGATCGTCATAACGGTACTGCGGTCCTTCTAACATCCATTCTGTCTTTCTCATATCATTATCAGCAAAGGTAGAATATACACCAGGAATTACAACCACACCATCGTTTCCATTACGTCCACCGCCGTAAATAAACCGCTGCTGAAAATGGTAAAAGTCGCCGGGCCATTGAGGAGTAAAGTTGGCCCTTTGAAACTCATACGCAATAGAGAACAGAATTTCTTTTGACTCATAATTAGAAGGTTTAAAAGTGTCCGTTATATTCGGATCTAATGCTGCTGAGCCATTTAAGCCGCCAGCCTGACCGGATATAAGCTTATCGGCAGCGGCAATACAATCATCCCATCTGGCAGTACCGGTCCATGTTTCGGCATTCAGGTACAATTCCACTAACATCGCATAAGCCCCGGCCTGCGACATTCTACCAAGCATACTTTGGGAAAGTACAGGAGCACTGTTGATGTTATCTAATATTTCTTTTTCAATAAAGTTAAATACTTCTGTTCTGGGTTGTGTAGGCGGGCTTACCGGATCACCAACTGCGGTAACAGTAGGAATATTGCCATACAAATCCATTATCTTTAAATAATGAAAAGCCCGGAGAAGTTTTAGTTCTGAAATATAAGCAGCTTTTTCGTCTTCTGTAATGCCCATTGTGGCTGCACTTCGGGCTTCCAAACTCTGAATAGGATCGGTACACAGGCCTAGTCCCCACCACATAAGTCGCCAGGCACCCCAAACGAAATCATCATCAGGAGTCCAGGTGTGATAATGCAAGCGTAACCATCTACCTCCATCCTGCCCATGCCGGCCTTTTACCGGCCAGGCCAATTGATCGGCAGACAGTTCATTTAACCGCCACCAACCATCCTGGCCGGGCGTAACCCAAGCATTGGCATGCGTGTAAGGCCTTAATACAGCAGATAGAACTTCTTCGCGATTATTATAAAAGTTATTAGTAGCTAATTGACTATAAATATTTTCGTCAAGATCGGTACAGGCATTTGTAACCATTAATGGTAAAGCCAGGGCAGCGATTTTGAGTGCTTTTTTGATATGCTTCATTTTGTTTCTATTTAAAATCCTACATTAAGCCCAATTAGGAAAGATCTGGTGTTGGGATATGGGTCCCGAACGTCAATACCCAGCCGACGGCCATTGATTTCATTACCTATGCCGGTTGTAAGTACATAATCCGGGTCATTGCCGGTGTATTTAGTAAAAGTGGCCAGGTTCGCTCCGGTAGCATACACGCGCAAATTGCGGATAAAAGGGGTGTTAAGATTGAAATTATAGCCTAAGGTAATTTCATCTAACTTAACAAAACTGCCTGATTCCAGATAATAATCTGAATACTGGTAAGTGTCTTTTAACGCTGCATTTTTTGTAAATGCGCTATTCAGCAAATTATTTGGTAGTGCTACCTGGTTGCCATAAGATAAGTCCATGGTATTTAAAATATCATAGCCAAATCTGCCTCTCATAAAAACTCTCAAACTTAAATTTTTATATTTAAAATCGTTTGTAAGCGAAGCAAGATATTTAGGGATAGCATTGCCAATTACCGCCAGATCAGATACTGCAGGATCAGTAGAGTTATTAATTTGATCGAAAGGAACAGCTTCGTTATTTCTGTTGTAAAATAGCCATTTGCCGTTTTCATCAAAACCGGCAAAACGCTTGCCGTAAAAATTACCTATTTTGCCACCCTCTTCAATACGAAAGGCCTGCCCTAAAGCCCCATATCCTCCAATATCACCTTCAGTTATAGCTTCTACTTTATAAATATCATTAGAAAGATCATCGGCTTTGTTTGTAGCATGGCTGCCTATAAATCCAATGTTCCAGGTAAAGTCTTTTGTTTGTACCGGTACAACATTTAAGGCAATTTCAATTCCTTTGTTGGAAATGGCACCCACGTTGGTATAGATAGTTTCTCTAACAAAAGGAGGAAGCTGGGAAGTATAATTGTATAAAAGGTCTTCTGTTCTACGCTTAAATACATCTATAGAGCCACTTATTCTGTTTTCAAGTACACTATAATCTATACCAATGTTAAGTTCTTTCTTTTTTTCCCAGCGCAAATCAGGATTTGGATTTCTATTTGGTCCATAGGTTTGACGATATGCACCGTCGGGGTTAATATATACCCCACCACCGCCTAAGGTCACCAGAGAGCTATAATTAGCTATGTCCTGGTTACCGGTAACGCCGTATCCTGCTCTTAACTTTAAGCTATTGATAAATGAAATACTTTCCATAAAGCTTTCCTTATCAATATTCCACCCTACCGAGGCGGCCGGAAAATTACCCCATTTATTATTGGCGCCAAAGCGGGATGATCCTTCGTGACGAAGAATCAAGGATAACATGTATTTATCCGCAAAGGAGTAGTTTACTCTTCCGAAAAAGGCAATAAGGGTATTATCTTCCTTGCTGCTTTCCATTCCGGCTTTACCTTCCTGCAATTGATTACCGGCTCCTAAATTATTTTCTTCGAAAATGTCATTTACGAAACCAGAATTGTAAGCCCTGAAATCTTCGTAAACAGAGTATTGGTAACTATAACCACCCACCGCATTTATGTGGTGATCATTGGCAATTGTTCTATCAAACTGAATAGTTGGTTCAACGGTATAGTCATTCCTTAAATAAGTGTATCGTTCTGCATAACCGCTTCCTACCGGCACGTCAGTGCTTTCCAGAGAAGCCTCTGAATTTAGCTGTTGGTAAGCACCATCTATATAATTATTGCGCTGCAGTGCGCCAAAGATAGAAGCCTGCAAACCACTAACAATTTCATAACTTAATTTTGCATCAAAAGAAGAAGTTTGCTGTTGCCGACGACTAGTTTCCTGTGCTAACCTAGCCAGTTCGTTGGTGCTGGTTTGTTCAAAAAAATAACTTCCATCGGGATTGTAAAACGAAAGTGTAGGATTTCTATATAATGATCCTTCCCAGCCTCCGCCACCCAATAGATTTGCCCGGTTGAAATTGGTAGCTAAGTTTATTTGGGCGGTTAAGCGATCCTGAAGGCCGGTCTGGTTAACACTTAATCTACCGCCAAATTGCTGCCGGCCATTCTCTTTTGCAATTCCTTGTAAATTTTGATAATACAAGCTTGCTCGATAAGTTGTATTTTCACCGCCGCCAGAAAGGGCTAAGTTATGATACTGGCTAAGGTTACTGTGGTTAATTAAAGCATCGTAAGCATCGGTAGTTGAGCCATAGTCATTTTCCGCATCTATAACACCTTCTGCGATCTTCGCCCGGTATTCTTCCGCCGTCATAAAATCAGGCTGGTTTCTGACATATTCTTTTCTGAAGTAAGTGTTATATTCAAAGCTTGCGGTACCGGTCTTGCCTTTTTTAGTAGTTACTAAAATAACACCTCCGTTAGCACGCGTACCATATATAGCCGCCGCAGAACCGTCTTTTAAGACACTAATAGACTCAATATCATCTTGTTGCAATAAGTCAAGGTTACCTCCCGGAATACCATCTATAACTACCAAAGGAGCTTGTCCGCCTGTAATAGAGGTAATACCTCTTATTTGCAAAGCAACTCCGGTATTAGGATTAGAACTACTTCTTACTACATCAAGCCCGGCTACTTTTCCTCGTACAAGGTCCATGGGATTACGGGCACCAGATTGGTTAAACTCTTCTTGTGTAATATTAGCAACTGCGGCAGTTATTTCTTCTCTTCTTTGCGTTCCGTAACCTACTACTACTACTTCTTCTAACGCTTTAGCATCTTCGCTTAATGTTACATTTATAGTAGTCCGGTTGCCGACTGCAACATCCTGCGCAGTATAACCAATAAAAGTAAAGGTCAGCACATCTTGCCCCGCAGGCAATTCAATAGAATAGTTTCCACTAGCATCGGTAGAAGTACCTGTATTAGTACCTTTTACAACTACGGTCACCCCTGGTAACACGGCGTTATCAGCGGCAGCTATAACTTTTCCGGTAACTTGTTTTTGGGCAAAGGCCATAGCAGCTGTACCGAGCCACAGAAAAATCATTAAGGAAAGTCTACTAATCTTCCCTTTATTAAGAGACAAGTTCATTGCTGAATCATGGTTCTTAACTTTTTTAAGTAAAGCAATTTTCATAAGAATTGGTTAATTGTTACATTTTAGAAAAATTGAACTGTTAGTTTAAAATCAGCAACTGTATAGGAGACCAACTTCAAGTTAAGGCTCTTATACATAAACTAGAGATGCCTTCTTTTCTAAACTTAGAACTTCATAGTTAAGATTTCTTGGTATTATTGGGTTTATTTCTTCATAGTATTTAAAGTTTAAATGATGAAAAATTTATTTTAAAACATTGTAACTCCTGAAAATTAGCTTCTTATATTAAACCTCCATCATAATCACTTGGCGGAAATTAATAAATCGTTTTAGCTCACATAATGTTTAAATACCCAGATTTACAACTTGGTTTTCGTATCCAATTACCTTATGTATTATAATAATAGCAGCTTTTAGCATATTTCGATGCTACTGGATAACTACGTTTTAGTAGTTATCATATTTACTCACTAGAATATGAAAGATGAAAAGTAGTATAAATGTGATTAAATTAAAAAAAAATTAAATATTTTTTTTCTAACAGCTATTATGAAAATAAAATTTTCAAATATTAAGTAAAAAATATATAAAATATTTAAAGAATAAAATCCATTACAAATCAACTATTTATCATACAAATTTTTATTTTATCGTTATTTCTTAGCTTATAAAGAAAGTATTTAAAAGGTGAATCTTGTAGACATACCTTATAAAAGAGTATTTTTGGACAGTTAAATAATTTTACAGCATAGCTCTACCAATACTCAAATGAACTTTCAATTGAATATTTTAAGCTATAATATCTCCATTGTACTTTTAAAATTTACTTATACTACCTTTATTGCAGCCTAAAACATCGCGTTTTTACTAAAACGATTTAATAAATATTTAGTCAGGCAAAGCAACTTATAAGTGGAAGTAGATTATTTAACTGAATTTATTTTTTCAAAAGGATTGTAAGTGATAGCTGATGGCGGAGCTAGAGATTCAACTTTACCCCAATTTTTATCAGGAATATCGCTCATTTGTAATTTTAAGGTACCGCCTTGTAATAACTGCTCATGCGTAAACCAAGGCTTGTTCATTACTTGCCCGTTTAAGTTGGCAGCGGTAATATATTTATTAGCCGAAGAATTGTCTTTAGCTACTATCTTAAAAGTTCTTTTACTCGGAAGAGCAATACTGATTTCGTCGAAGACCGGACTGCCAATGTTATAAACCGGCACGCCGGGAGTTACCGGGAAAAAGCCCATCATCGAAAACACCACAAAAGCGGTCATGCCACCACCATCTTCATCGCCCGGAATGCCAAACAGATTATCGGTATACCAGGTATCCAGCAGCATCCGGATGCGCTTTTGCGTTTTCCAGGGTGCTCCTAAATAGTTATAAATATACGGGATATGGAAGCTGGGCTCATTACCCATTACAAACTGCCCCACCAGCCCGGTAGCATCCGGAAAAGTAGCCCACAAGCTGTATTTACTCCGGCCCAGATCTTCGCGGAAAAGCTGATCCAGCTTTGCTTCGGCGGCCTGGCGCCCGCCCATTAATGCAAACAAGCCGTGTAAATCGTGCTTAACGTCCCAGTTATAGGTATAGGCATTGTTCTCGGTAAAATAATCGCGGCCGCCCATGCCCCCGGAAAATTTAGGATCGAACGGTTCTATCCAATTGCCGGCGGCATCTTTAGGCCACACAAATCCTTTATCGGTGCGAAATACATTTTTATAATTCTGGGCCCTTTTTAGAAATAAATCACGGTCCTTGGTGTTCTTACTTGCTCCGGCTAATTGGGCCAGGCACCAATCGTCGTAACTATTTTCTAAGGTTACGGCTACTGCTTGCCGTCTTTCAAAACCGTGCACTTCTTTTACCGTTTCCGTTTCGCCGGGCCGTAAAGCAGGCATATAACCGTTTTTGTTATAAAATGCGTCTAAAGAAGTAGCTGGTCCGTTTTTCCAGGGCAAGAGAGTGGCTTCTAAGGAATTCTTTTTTAGCCCGGCATAAGCTTTCTCTAAATCAAAATTTCTTATTCCTTTTACCCAGGCATCGGCCATCCAAGCAGCCGCATGGTTACCCGTCATACAAGGGTTGTCGCCAAAAGCTAACGCAAAAGAAGGCATCCAACCACTTTGCTCATACATGGCAATGTAAGAATTTATTTTATCAGCTTCCAGGGTTGGATTAAGCAAGGTTTGGAGCGGTTCTAAAGCAATGTAGGTATCCCAAAGCCAGTTATCTACCATAAAAGGCCGGTCTGCATTGTGCACTTTTTTATCGTAAGCACTGTAATACCGTCCATATTCATTTATATCGATCATCCGCTCGTAGCTCCGGTATAAAGAAGTATAGAATACTCGTTTTTGGGCCGGCGTACCGCCTTTTACCTTTATTTGCGACAATACCTTATCCCAGGCCTGATAAGCCTGCTTCTTTATTTTTTCGAAACCCCACGCCGGAATTTCCCGCTGTAAATTTTCTTTGGCTTGCTCGATGCTGATAAAGGACACGCCGTACCTGAATTCTATAGTTTGCGGCGCATCTCCCACCTTAAGTAAAATCTGCTTTTTATTATCGGCACGTTGGTATTGGGTTTGGGTAATATCGGTATTAACCTCCGCATAGAAAAAAGCAGATAAGCCATTTATGTTTTCGGTACCGGTAATTACTCTTTTATCGGAGTTTGAAATTTCTCCGTTATTGAGAATTTGCAAACGCAAGAAATGGGGCTCTTTATTTTTAAAATTAAACCGGAAGTATCCGCTCCGGGCAGCAGGCGTAAACTCAATTACATCGCCCGCTTCTTCCAGGCGCACCTGATAATAGTACGGGGTAGTTTTTTCCTGATCATAAGCGAATTTCTTTCTATAAGTATCTTCCTGTACGGCTCCGCTTACGGGCATCAATCCAAAAAGCCAGGGCTGCCGGTGCGAAGAAATGGTTAACGGAAAAAATTGAATCTGATCATCTAACTGATCTCTTTTGGCCGGGAAAACCCGCACCATGCTATTAGGCAAATGCACGGCGGGCCGGGTGGGTTCCAGAATCAGACCAACTCCGCCAATGGTAGGATCGACATAATCTACGTTAGATGCAACCCGCTGCGCATAGGTTAAAGACGCTACTCCGAAAAAGAAAAACAAGAAAGTAAAGGCAAATCTCATATTGTATACAAAAGATAAACTCTAAATTAGTTACCTTGATAAAAGCATAACTAAATTATACCTGTTAACCAAAGTGCTGCCGTTTTTACTAATTTTCCAGCAGTTGGTACCGCTACAGTTAGGCTTTCGCTCTTTGTATTCTGACCTATACTATGGCTTTACTTAGTTTGCTCAAGAGCCCGCCCTAGTCGTGGAATTTATTTCGAAGTATTACTTCCGGGCAAATATTTATTTGATTTTCTGTTTGGGCACCCCCTGATGGGTAATTGTAACCGGCTTAATAAACCCTTTTTCATCAAAAGACATTTTATCGATACAGGTTACCCGGTGGTTGGCATCGGTTTCGCCTAAAGGCCGGCGGTGATACACAATATACCACTCGTCTTTGCCGGGCACCTGCATTACGGAGTGGTGTCCGGCGCCAGTAGCCACCGCCGGATCTTGTTGCAATACGGTACCAATCCGCTCAAAAGGGCCCATGGGCGAATCAGCAATGGCATAAGCTACCCGGTAATTAGGCCCGCCCCAACCGCCCTCCGACCACATAAAATAATATTTATTATTCCGGATAAACATAAAAGGCCCTTCTATATAACCTTTAGGCGTTATTTCTTTAAAAGTAGTACTATCCGTAAAAGGAACAAAACCCGTGAAATCAGGATTTAGTTTGGTTATGTTGCAGTGTCCCCAGCCGCCGTATATCATATAATGCTGGCCGTCTTTATCTTTAAATACAAACTGATCAATGGGCTGGGCTTTATTATGAATTTGCCCGATTAAAGGTTTGCCTAAATAATCCTTAAAAGGCCCGGCCGGATTATCGGCCACCGCCACGCCAATACCGCCCACATCTTTTTTATCGTCTTGTATGTCGTTGGCTCCAAAAAATAAGAAGTATTTGCCGTCTTTGGCCACCACAGCTGGTGCCCACATGGCTCGCCAAGCCCATTTTACAGAAGTAGTATCCAAAATGCGCGGGTGTTTGGTCCAGTTAATTAAATCCGGCGACGAGTAAGCATCCATAAATACCTGCTGGTTGTAAGGAGCCGAATAAGTAGGATATATCCAGTACTCTTTCCCGAAAATAATACCTTCCGGATCGGCGTACCAGCCCGGAAATATAGGGTTACCGGAAAAGTTTTTATTTTTCTGATTAGCGTTAGACGCAACCGTTATTTGCTTCTTTGTTTTGGTCGACTGGGAAAAACCCGGAAATACTATTACAACCAAGAACCAGATTATCAGAATCTTTTTCATACTAATTTATAGTTTTTGTTTAAAAGCATTTTCTGTAAATGCAGCGCTATTCAGCAATTAACGCCCCGTACTAATACCAGCCGACGTATTGGTTTTATTAGGTTTGCTGCTCATGTAAAAGGTTATCTTGCCGCCTTTCATAATATCGGAATGCAGCAGGAAAGGCGTGGTTAGCTCTTTGCCATTTAAAATTGTTTTTTGCACGTACACGTTTTTATCCGATTGATTTTTGGTTTCGATGCGAAAGGTTTTCCCGTTTTCCAGTTGCAGGGTGGCCTCTTTAATAGCCGGACTACCAATGGCGTATTGCTCCGAACCGGGAGCCACCGGGTAAAAACCTAAGGTACTGAATAAATACCAGGCACTCATTTGGCCGCAATCGTCGTTACCGCCCAAGCCGTCGGGTGTGGGATTGTACATTTTCTTCAAAATCATGCGGATGCGTTCCTGGGTTTTCCAGGGCTGGTCGGTCCAGTTATAGAGGTAAGCTGCGTGGTGCGCCGGCTCGTTGCCGTGTACGTAGTTGCCAATAATGCCTTCGCGGGAAATATCTTCCGTTTCGGCAAAAAACTTATCGGGCAGTTCCATGGTAAATAACGAATCCAGGTGCGGCACAAACTTTTTATTGCCCCCCATTAAGGCAATCATTTCGGTGGGGTATTGCGGCACGTATAAACTGTAATTCCAGGCATTGCCTTCTATGTAGCCCTGGTTGTGCGTACTCAGTACATCAAATTCTTTTTTAAAAGTGCCGTTGCTTAATTTTGGCCGCATAAACCCAATGGAGGCATCCCACACATTTTTGTAGTTGTTAGAGCGTTTAATAAACTCTTCGTAAATATCCGTCCGGTTCAGCTTTTTGGCCATTTGGGCAATGCACCAATCATCGTAAGCATATTCTAAGGTCTTAGATACCGACGAGCTGTTTTTATCTTCGGGCACGTAACCTAACTGCAGGTAATACTCAATGCCATCGTAATATTTGGTACGGGCAGTTTGCACGCAGGCCTCCAAAGCTTTATTCGCATCAAAGGGGGCATTACCTTTTATAACGGCATCGGCAATAACCGGCACGCTGTGGTAACCAATCATACACCAGTTTTCGTTGGCGTAATGCGACCAAACCGGCAACATTTTATGCACGCTCTGGTTATAATGCGCCAGCATCGACTGAATCATATCAGCATTGCGCTTAGGTTGAATCAGGTTAAAAAACGGGTGCAAAGCGCGGTAAGTATCCCATAAAGAAAAGCTGGTGTAATTGGTAAAGTTTTCGGCTTTATGGTTATTCTGGTCTAAGCCGCGGTAAGATCCGTCTACGTCCATGTAAGTGGTAGGCCCCAGAAACGTGTGGTACATGGAGGTATAAAAGTTTACCAGGTCTTTATCACTAATAGCTTTCACAGCAATCTTGTTTAACTCCTTATTCCAAAGCGCTTGCCCATCGTGTTTAGCTTTTTCGAAATCCCAGTGCGGAATTTCGGCCAGCATATTCTTTAGGGCACCTTCGGTACTTACCGGCGATAAGGCAAACTTTATTTTTATCTTTTCTCCTGCTGTGGTCTTAAAATCGAAATAAGCTTTGAATTGCCGGCCGGCAAATTCCGGAAAGTTTTTGCTTTGGTCGAATTTGCGCCAGAAGCCGCGGTATACCTGTGGCTTGGAGTAATCTTTGTTGCCGTACTGGTAAAAAGGTTTGGAAAAACTCATGGCAAAATAAACGGTACGGGTACGCGCCCAACCATTGGTTTGCCGGTAGCCGGTAACCAGCGTATCGTTTTCGATGCGCATGAACGTCCATGTATTTTTATCTTCGTAATTGTAAATACCCGCCATTAAATCCAGAATAATATGCGCTTCGTCGGATTTAGGGAAAGTATACTGGTGAAAACCAACGCGATTGCTGGCGGTCAGTTCGGCCAGGATGTTGTGGTCGTCAAGCTTCACTTTGTAATAAGCCGGCTCGGCAACTTCGTTTTTGTGCGAGAAAGCCGAACGATAACCGGATTCGGGTTTGCTTTCAATACCGGGGTTTAATTGCAGTTTACCGGTAGTGGGCATAATTAAAAAATCGCCTAAATCGGAGTGGCCGGTACCGCTAAAATGCGTATGGCTAAAGCCTACAATTGTAGGATCGTCGTACTGGTAACCGGCGCAATATTTATATACATCGCCGTTGTATTTGCCGTTTACCTCGTACGGAATGGTATCGGTATCGGGGCTTAACTGCACCATACCGAACGGCACGGTAGCTCCCGGATAGGTATGCCCCATTTTGGCGGTTCCAATAATAGGATTGACGTATCGAATTAAGTTATCCGCCGATTTAGTTTGGGGGAAAGCGAACAATGGGCTGAGCAGTAAAACAAATAGTATAATTCTTGGCATTCTTATCTGATTTCTTCCGGTAAGTAAACGTAAATTTTAGCGAGTTTATTTATAAAGATGCCTTTAGTTTTTAGTAAGGCATTGCATTCGTAAAATAACGTTAAAATACTTTTTAATTGTTATTTGCTCCACAAATAAACAACATTTATTCTGATTAGGAAGTAAATAGTAAAATGTTTTAGCAAGAAATATAGATCAACTTAGCAAATGGATGCTGTTAGAGTAAAGCGGTTTTGGATTGCTGCAATATGGTAATATACGGCTAAACACATTTACTATTATCTATTTTTGGGTGGTGTAAAGCTTATCAGCTCAGATTAAACCGGAATAAAGCTTTATAACAAGTGCGGCTCAGCAATAAAACTTTACTGATTTTTGGTAACGAAGTGGAGTTAAACAGATAATTTAGCGGGTCTATTAAATTCTGATTTGAATATTGTTTTGATGTGAGTTTATCACAAAACAGGATTTAGTCAATAATTTATTTAGATAGATTGAAGCAGAACCTGATCTTTAAAGATTCATATCTCCATATACCACCCAATAACAGGAGAATGAAAAGGTCAAGTTTAACAAGCCAAACAAACAAAACAAACTCCGACACTTTCAGGTTCTGTTCGCTTCAATCATATAGGGCTTCCACCCTATTTAATTTTTAAGTGATATAAAGATATAAAAGCTAAATCCTTTTAGCAAATGAATGTCAATTTTATTTTAAAATTATTTCATAAAGTATAATTCTCTTTTCAAAATGAAAACAAGTTCTTTCTTTAAACAAATTTTGCTTTTAAACAAAAATTTTGGCGGGACGAATTCGTAAAAATTTTCAGGCAAGTTTTGGTTTTATACTTGAAGATGCGCTGAAGATTATAAAAACAAACCTTTTTAAGTACAATACAGCGCTAATAACTGCTTGAATAAATATTTAATTATAAGCTTTATATATTCTTATTGTGCTTAAACAAATTTTAATCTTATATTATCTACTATTATCTGAATATCTCTTAATTTACTTCCAGATCATTCTTAACAGGCAGTTTAGGGAATGGGGCATGAGGCTCCGTCTGATACCAATATACAACTGAGCTTATATCGGACTGCTGCGGTAAATAGCGACCACCACTGCGCCAACCTAAATCCTGAATGGTAATTTTTAAATCTTTGCTAAAGCGCACCGGATCCATAATATGCCACCGGTATAAACCAAAGCGCTGTTGCGACCGGTAGGTGCCATCGGGCCGGATTACCTGGTGTAAACCAGCAAACGGCGTACTAAATTCTACATATTTACCACCCCGATCAAAATTATATGAGCCGCAGAAATAATCTTCGGTTCCGGTACCGGCAATAGTCGGAAACTGCTGATCTCCATCCATGAAAAATTTAATTTCGCCTTCTCCCCACCAGCCATTATTGTTCACCCCCCAGGCCATATAGGTACCTACGTAGTGCCCTTTCCCTTTAATGCCATCAATCAGGGTATAAGCAGATTCTTTGGTAGGATTATTACGCCGAAACTGCGCATGAAAATATGCTGCATCATTGGGCACTTCGGTTAAAGTATAATCTACCTGATAATACAGCATCATTCTTTCCTCGCCAATATTTTCCATGGTTATCCGGCATTTCTTTCTAAATGGCATAGCCCAATAACAATTAAAAGCACTACCGGGGTTAACTGTTACCGGCATAGAATTTAAATGCGCATATTCTCCCCAGCCCATGCCAAAGAAATCTCCTACCGGTACTTCAATAGAAGGTTCTTTTTCGTCGTCCCAGTAAAAACGGAGAATAGAATAACGCCAATTACCGGTCGGCGTCATCCAGATATGCTGAATTGCTCCTGATCCGTTAATTTCAGCTAAGGTAAACATTTTGCCGGGCTCAATGGGAACAGACGGGCTTACTTTCCAACCCTGGCCTAAATCACGGGACGCATTTTTGCCCGTTCCTTCAGTAGCCATTCCCCCTTTCCCTTTTTCGCCGGTAAAATTCTCCGGACTAATAGAACGGGTCTCGGCACTGGACAACCGAAAGAGGTTACCCATATTCATATCTAAACCACTAAAGTTGTCGGCTTTCTGCGCCTTAGCATTAAAGGCAAAACAAACAGCAGCAATAACGAATAAGACTTTCCTCATTAATAAAATTTTAAGCAATAGGTTTTAGAATGTATCAAATCTAAGCTTAGCTTTTATATTGCTTGCACTTATATTGCTAAAAAATAACAAAAACCTTAAAATATTTAGTCAGTATTCAGGTTAGCCATTTTAGTTAAGAATAACCGGATTCTGGCATCTTATAAAATGCTGACATTTAAGCTCTAAATATATTCTTAAGAAATCTCAATCCTTCTTCTGCCAGTTCATCAGCATTATTGGCCAAAAAATCTCCAAATACAAGCTGCTTTGGCAAGCTCTTTTGAGGGCGCACCAAAGGTTTCTATAACCATAGAACCTTTCTATTAGAGCCTCTTGTATCGCTTAAAAAGGTAAAGGATCCTTTAAAAAAATTATTAAATATGTAATATTTATGTTAACTATCAATCTTCAGTTATAAAACAGGCATTTAGTAAAATAAATAAGCTTCTCAACTCTAAGCACCAATTAATACCCAATAAGCCGTTATGCTGACAAAATTGTGACCTGTATAATTACCTGTTTATTCTTTTAACAACTTACTTATAGCACTTAATAATTCGTCTTTGTCTTCAGGACGGGGAGCATCATCTTTTACTAGATTACCATCTTTACTAATAAACAAGTAGGTAGGAAAGCTGTTCACTGAAAACTTTCTTTCAATCATGGCTTGTTGTTTTTCGGGCAATCGGTAATGTACTACATTTTCTCCGGATAAATCCATTTGCTTTATTACATTCTTCCAAGACTTCTCGGGAGAGTTGTTTGCCAGGTACATAAAAATAACATCTTTACCGGCAAGCTCTTTTTTTGCAGCACCCACAAATGGCATTTGTTGTAGACAAGGGCCGCACCAGGTACCCCAGAAATCAATGTAAATTACTTTTCCTTTATAAGGGGCAATCAATTCCTTAAAGAGCAACTCAGCATCTTTCGCTTCTTTTAAATGATCCGTATTTTTTAAGCTTCCCAGGTAAGATATTTTTTGGTCCGCAAGTTTAACGTAATGGTTATTTATACTTAAGATATAGTCTTTAATCGGCTGTATGGTAATTTGTTCATTCAGCTTACTTAAGGCTGATTCGGTGAGTGGTACCCTTGCATAGTCAATGGATTGGTAAAATACCCTGGCTACCATTAATTCTTTAAGCGTTCTATTCTGAATAAGGGAATCTATTTGTTTAAACTCAGCCTCCATCATCTTTTTTTGTAAAAGCTGTGATCTTAAATCTGGTAGTGATTCTTTTATTCCTAACTTTTCCACAATAGCATAAAAATCTTTATGCGTATTTTGGTAAGGCTTCATCAACTCAACTATTCTGGTGGAATCTTTCAATTCATTTAGTTGAGGAAAGACTTTTGTGATCATTTCTGAAAATTTAGAAATAGTTTCTTCTTCCTGTTTATTGAAGATCCCTTGATCTTTCATATTGTTCAAAACATCAGCGTCATTTACCCCTTTTCTACGGATTTTCCCGGATTTTTCATCTTTGTAAGCTGTGCTCAATTCTCTATAATAATATATATAATCCTGGATGAAGGCAGAATACTCCCGCACTAGCGTAAAAAGCTTTTCGTCGTCAAAGTCCATAGTGGAATTAACAAATTCCATGTACCCTTTATCCAATAGGACTTCATTTTTGTCTAGCTTATCTAAAAAGTATTGCATTAAATAAAAGGCAAACTGATATTTTTCGTAAGCATGTTTATAAACTTTAAATCTGTCTGATACCGTTTGGTTACTTTTAATAAAATTCTCTAAATGATGGAGCTGATCCTCATAATTAGCTTTAGCCGCTTTCAGGAAATCCATATCGGAAGTGGTATTCTTTAATGTTTCTTCCCGATTAAAATAAGAGGTAGATTCATTATAGTTAGCAAGTTCATTATGCAGTCGTGCTTCTTTGCCCATATAAAGAATTTGTTTAGGCTTGTTCCGAAAAGCTATCCAGCTTGCCCTGTCTTTTATACTTTCTTCTGGGATATAATCAGCCATATCGGCAAACAGGAAAATCGTTTCGCCCGGCTCTACCACATCCTGTTGGGTTAACCTTCCCCAATCCATATAAATCTCCTGAGTGTTTAGTACCGGGAACTTAATTTTGAAGCGGCCCAGAGAGTCAAAATCTGCATAGTATGTGAGTCCTTTAGCCACGATAAAGTCAGAAACATCAACTCTGAAAGGGCCTCTCTCCTGTTCATTTTGGGCCATCTTTTTATATTTGTCCAGATTCCGGTAGTACCCGATAATAGTAACGGTATCGGGTTGAAAGCCGGAGTTTTTAAAAGGTTTATGGTCAGCTTTGGTATAAGGAGAAAAACCAGGGCGGTTCAACCTGAACTTCCCGGACTTTTCTTGATTGCGGACAATGGCCAGAGTATTGCCTGCTTTTTTAGAAAGCCTAAGTTTTAAATTTTCTATTTGGTTCCCTTTTCTCAGCTTTATCTCAATATGGTTCTTCTTTGTCTGAATAGCCTCATATTCCCAAAATTCAGAATCGTAAATGGCAAAATCTTCGAAGAACCCATATTCCCAACTATTGTTTTGTTCATTAACCCAGTTGCCAATAATTTTTTCGGGAACCTTTACTTGGGCATTGACGATGCCCCATAGAAAAAAGAGATAGGCAGTGAGGAGTGTCTTTATGTTCATAAGTTAAATATTTAAATTTCGTGTAACAATTAACGACCTTAAGATTAATTCTTATGATTAAAATTCATAAATACATCCTAGTTACTTATATAGTACTCAACTGTACTACCTATCAAACAAGTAGAGAAGAAATTGTATCCACCTCCTTGAGCAAAAGGCACGAAGATTCATTTCTGCTTATCTATCTCGTTAATATTTAAAAACACCTTAGGGGTTATTATCTTTATAACAAAAAGTATAGGTACGGAATATATCTTATTCCATTTTATATAATTCTTTAGGATGATCTTGGCTTGACACTAAACACATTTCCCAGAGAATATATTTAAGCTATAAATAGACTTTTGTAAAAATGTAACCCTTCTTCTGCCAGTTCATCCGCACTATTGGCCAATGGCCGCCAAATACAAGCCGCTTTGGCAAGCTCTTTTGAGGGCGCACCAAAGGTTTCTATAACCATAGCGCCATCGTATTTTATTTCTGTTAATGCATCTTTTATTCCCATCCAATCCAAATGCCCCGTTCCGGGAGTGCCTCTATCACTTTCATTTCCCTGAACATGACACAATAAATCTCTTCCTATTTTCCGGATGGTAGCCGGAATGTTTTTCTCTTCTATATTGCTATGGAAGGTATCAAGCGAAATTTTAATATGGGAATGATTAACTTCTTTTACCAGGGAAATGGCCTGATCTGCCGTATTAATCATATCGGTTTCAAACCTGTTTAACGGTTCCACTCCTATTAAAACACCATAATCGGCAGCAATTTGTCCTACATTTTGTAGTTTTTCCATGCACCAGTCTCTTTCCTGTTTTTTCTGATCTGGAGTTACAAAGCGCGTTTTACCTACGGCAGAATAAACTGGCCCTGTAAAAATAAGGCTCTCCAGTTTTTCGGCAATTTTTATACAATCAACAATATAGTTAAACCCGTTGTCTCTGATGGCGGCATTCTCACTGGAAATATCCCGGTCGGGTCCAAAAGCACCACTGATGGTAATCTTCAGATCATTATCTTTTGCAATTACCTTTAGCTTTTCCCAATCAATTAGTTCTTTCTGCTCCACGGCTACTTCCAAAATATCGTAGCCCATCTCTTTTACTTTATAAATCAGATCGAAATTCTCGGTACTGAAGGGCGAAACCCACACAAAGGAACTCACACCAAATTGAATCATACTTTCTTTTTAGTTTAAATATTAAAAAAAAGGAGAATGGTATAGAATCCATTCTCCTTTATGATTTGCTAAGCTTTTAACTCGGATACTTCTTCCATAACAGCTTCTTCCTGCGATTCAAAATCCGGAATAAAGACCCGTTTGCCGTTATTCATAGCCGATTCATGGGCACAAATACCGGCACAGGTATAATTAGCGGCTAATTCTGCATCCACCGCCGAATTTCTGCCTTCTACAATTGCCGCCACAAACTCCTGCACCAAATGCGGATGCGAACCACCATGCCCCGCGCCTTGCAAGAAAGAAACGTGGTTCGGATCATCAATTTTTTCTCTTTTGGTAAAGTGCTTAATTGGCTCTATTAGTAGTTCATCGGTATCCGGTACATTAATGCGACTGGCATTTTCACCACCATCAAAAATTACGTGTTCTTCGTCTTGTAACTGCTCCCACTCAAAAGACATTTTTGTGCCGTACACATCATAACTTTCTCTGTACTGGCGTACTACATCAAATAAAGAGCGGGTAGCTTCGGCTACTACATCTGAATTCTTTAAAGTAAAAGTAGCGGTTTCAACGGCAAACGGCGACCCGTATCTGCTGGCTAAGTCTTCGTTCAGGCGCCCTGATCCGTGGCAAACCACAGACTCGGCTTTCGTGTTATTGATGCGCAAAAGCGGCGAGATAGCGTGCGTACCATTCAGCATAGGCGGATAACCTTTCCAGTATTCGGCCCAACCTTCCATGCTCATATCCTGAATATGCGATCCTCTTACAAACTGAATGCGGCCTAATTGCCCGCTATCCGCTAATTGCAACCCGTATAAGAACTCCCGGGTATATAAAGCAGTTTCCATCATCATGTAAACTTTTCCCGAGCGTCTTTTTGCCTCAACAATGGCTTTGCAATCTTCTACTGTCATGGCCATTGGTATGGTACAAGCGGTATGTTTATTCGCATTTAAGGAGGCTAACGTCATTTTCGCATGTTCCGGCACCGGCGTAACAACATGAATAGCATCCACATCTTCCCGCATCGGAACATCCTCAAAGTTTTCAAAACACAAATCTTTATCCAGATTATATTTTGCAGCCAGTTCATCTAAAGTTTGCCGATTGCGTGTGCAAATTCCTACGGCTTTAATATTTGGATGACTTTGGTAGATGGGAATAAATTCTTTCCCAAAACCCATACCCACAATAACTACAGTAATTTTTTTCTGGTCCATAGCATTTAATTTTGTCTTTGTTGATAATATAAATTCACTTACTGTGATTTCCTTTATTTAATCTTGCTAACTTCTTTAAACCTAAACAACTGAATCACAATTTATTTTAAAAACCAATTATTTCTTTGCAGCCCATTTAACTGCATTGCGTAGCAGCGTCTGATAAGCGCTGATATTATGCGACTCAGCATCGTGGCCTAAAGCAATGCCTACAATTCTGGCCTGGGGATGTTTTACCACAAAAATCGAAGGGAAGCTTCTATCGGAGCCGGCCACGCTTGCATTGGCGAGTATTTCTACCCCCGCGCCGGTAGGATCAGGCTTATAATAATAAAGCTCATCTTTCAAAGTAAATTTAGACTCAACTCCCTTGGTAACCGGATGATTACTATTAGCAATAATTACATCGAAGCTGCCATATTGATCATGACCACGTGATCCGCCGCTAACCAACTGTAAATTATATTCCGGCCAGTCGCTCCAATTGTACCATAAAGCAGCATGTCCTAAGATCAATCCCTTACCTGCATTTACAAAATCAAATATTGCTTGGCGCACTTGCGGGTCTTTTATAGGCTGATTATTGGTTAAATAAAGTACATCTGTTTGTGGCAAATAATAAGCAATAGAATCTGTATTATCCGTATACCGTACCGTTGCAAAGCCATCTTTCCGTAAAGTTTCTGCATCTGCTTGTTTGTACCATTGATTAAAATCATGAGAGGAGCCTCCACCAACAATGAGCGTGCGGATACTCTTTGAATTATTGGCAGTTGAGCCATTAACCTTACAATTGGTAAACACTAAACCACTTACTAATAAAAGTAAAATGCATAGGTAGTTCTTTGTAAGAGACCGGGCAGGGGAAAATAGATTATTCTTCATTGCTGGTTTTTCTATTTCAATAATTTTAGATTAATAATTCTCTGAAAAGGCAGTATTAGGAATAATTTGCCTGTTTAATTTTATTATTCCTAATACTGCTGTTGGTATATTAATTTGGATGGAATGTATGAATAAGATTAAGACTTACTTTTCAACTCTTAATATTCCGTTCATACCGCGCCAGTGCCCCGGGAAGGTGCAAACAAAAGTGTAGTCGCCAGGTTGAGTTGGAGCTGTAAATTCTAAGGTATAACTTTCGCCGGGATTAAGCAGCTTGGTTGCCCACAAAACTTCTGCTACCTGCGGAACATAGTTTTTCTCAGCGCCATTCGGGTCGCGGGCCAAAGCATCGGCAGCGGCACCAACTTTTTGCAGTGTACCTGGTTTTATAATAACCAAGTTATGCTGCATGCCATCGGGGTTATCCAGGTTTAAAGTAACTTTCTGACCAGCTTTAATGGTTATCTGCTTTTTATCAAATTGCATCATGTGCTCAACCACTTTTATATTAATGGTAATTGGCTTTAATGCTTGCGCTGAGGTTTTAGTGGTTTTGGCTGATGCCGTTTTTGAACTAAGCTGGCTAACCGATGCCCGGGCCGGCTTCTTTAATTCTAAAGAGGCATTCTGAATATTTCCGGCAAAGCCAAAGGTTCCATTATACTCCCCTATTCTGTTTTCATTATCAAAATCTTCACCGGCGCGTACTGTTTGGTTTAAAGGTTGAGAAAACAAGGAGGCGGCTTTACTTTTAGCAACTTGCTTTTCATCTACTTCAATAGTCATTACCCCATTGTTAGCGATGTGGCCTGCGAAATTAAATTTTTCGGGCAGGAGCTGCGTGGTTGCAGTTTTATAGGTTTTACCATTTTGTTTAACAACCAAGTTTATCTTGCCATTTTGTATATACATACCATAGCCGGCTTCTTTATCGCCTTGCGCTACAATCACACCTTCTAAATCGCGGTTGCCTTTGCTAATAGTACCTTTTACCGTTATTTCTTTTCCTGTTACATCTGGTGCAAACTGCAGGGTGCCTCTTCTGGGCAGGTTATATACTTCGTTGCTTACAGCTTCAACCATACGCTGGCTTAAACTTGGTACTGCGGTAGTTGAAGCCGTTTTACTTTTAGCGGCGGTCGCTAAAAAACCATCTTCATGGGTTATGGCAGCGGCTAAGAGGGCTTTGGTAAGCCAATCATCTTCTGCATTCTCTGGCACCAGGCTAGCCTCATACACGTATTTACCTATTTGGGCCGATGCTGGGAAATCAGCCAATGCTAATAATGCTGCTTTGCGGGTATTCAGGTTTTTGTCATTTAATATTCCACTTTTCAGAATAGCATCTTCTCCTTGCTGATTATTAGGTAACACTTCTACCGCTGCTTTTCTAACCCCGGCGGCCGGGTGCGACAATGCGCGGCTTACAACCTGTAAAGCTTCTGCATTAGTACCATCTAAAGCACCTATACCCTGAAGCGCCCAAATGGCGTGAACCGCCGGGCTGTTTAAGCCAATTTCATCTACCCGCTGATTATTTATGATTTTATATAGTTCGGGTAAGGCCGCTTTATTTTTAGATTCTACAAGTAATCTTTGCGCCTGCATGCGCCAGAACATATTATCATTTTCTAAAGCTGCAAGCAGCCCCGGCAAATCGTTAACTGATAACTTTATTGGCGCGTAAGGCTTGGCATTTTTATAAACTACCCGATAAATCCGGCCATGATTGGTATCGCGCAACTCGCTTATCATGGCATTACCTTGCCCTCTTTTTTGAGGTTGCGGGGTATTGGGCAAAACTAATCTTGCCGGGGCCTGGCCTTCCACAAAATCATTATGCTGGATTATAAAGTTATACCAATCTGCAATCCACACAGCACCATCCGGCCCTACTTCGGCGTGTACTGGTCCAAACCATTCATCGGAGCTGGCTAATAAGTTCCAGCCATCTTTTTCAACAAATCCGGCACCGCTTGGTTCTATTATAGCATTATGCGTAAGCCTTACCGTAGGCTCCGTAACAAAAGCAATCCTGTTCCAATACTCTTTAGGGAAGTTACGGGCGGTGTATAGGTGATGCCCAGCCGCAGCCGTAAATCCACCCATCACATCTACCTGTCTTAAATTAGGAGTCATGGCATGCACTTCATAATGACCATCAAGTTTCTGAACTGGCTGAACTGCATTCTGAGTTGCCGGCCGTCCTGCGCCGTTTGTATTTTGCGCGGTTAAAACCGGTAATGCTGGTAAATTGCGCTGTGCATATTTCGCTGGCATGGAGTAGTAAGCACTATGGGTATTGTTAGCCGTAGAAATAAACACATTATTATCTTCCGAAAAGCCCAAGCCCCACGTATTATTACTGGTATTGCCCAAAAATTCAAACTCTTTTCCATCCGGGTTAAACTTGTAAACACTATTCCCGAATCTGAAGGGCTTTCCATCTACCGTTCCATTAAAACCAGAATATCCTACTACCCCCCAGATTTTATTATCAAAACCGTATTGTAGATTTGATGGACCGGCATGCGTATCGCTTTTTCCCCAACCCGTTATAATATTTTCAAATACATCTGCTTTATCATCACCATTTGTATCTTTCATGAATACAAAATTCGGGGACATGGAAACAATTATTCCGCCTTTGGAGAAAACAAGGCTGGTTGGTATATTTAACTTATCGGCAAAAATCGTAAACTTATCGGCTTTACCATCACCATTTGTATCTTCACAGATTTTAATCCGGTCGTTTGCCTGCCCGTCCGTTTCCTTAAAAGTATTTGGGTAATCAATGGATTCTATTACCCATAAACGACCTTTTTCGTCCCAAGCAATGGAAATAGGATTAACAATATCCGGCTCAGACGCAAACAGCTTAAGCTCAAAATCAGCCGGGACCTGTATCAATTTCTGAGATTGTTCCGGCGATAATGCCTCCTGTACTTTAGGCACTTCGTAACGCTTGGTAAAATCTGATATATGAATGTTTGCCGCTTCATAAATATCTACATGAGGAATGTTTAATTTGGCTATTTGCGCTTGCACATCTTTGCCCATAGCCCACATAACGCCATTTTTAACCAGCTTTAAAAATCCCGGATTAGTCCAGGTACTATCGTTATGGCCGTAAGCAGTATAAAAAACCCTTCCTTTGCCTTGGTTACGCACCCAGGTGTAAGGCTCTTTTGTACTACCTTCCTGCCGCTCCATCAAAACTGTTATGTCTTTATTGAGGTTTTGGTGCACATAAGTTTCATCCCAGGTAGAAAACTCAGTGAGACCTTGCATAACAGGATGTTTTTCATTAACAATAGAGGTTGTAAAGGTGCCTGTTCCATGAGATTTGAACTGACCACCAATAGTTTGGATATACCAATCGGAATTTGCGAAGCAACCAGATGCCGAATGCAAAGGAATCAAACCTTTACCTCCTTCTACAAATTCCCGCATTGCTTGCTCTTGTTCCGGCGATAAATTATCGTGATTGGCGTAAATTATTAATCCGTCATATTTTTTGAGATTATCGGAGTTTAAATCATTTACATCAACCGTATAGGTTAAATTTATCCCGCTGTTAAACAAAGAAGTAGCCAGCCAGGGCGCATATTTACCTGAATCGTGGTGCTTACTGGTGTTGCCTAAAAACAAGACTTCGGCTCTTCTGCCGTTTTGTTGGTCAGAATTTTTCTGAGCACTTCCGCTTGTGCTAGCTTTGTTAGTACACCTATAAAAAACTACACTAATAAGAAATAGTAATAAAATAGATTTCCTCATAATCGGTAAAGACATTTAATGCTATTTTAAATTTTAATAGAAACAAGCTATAAATTAAGGCTTTATACCTTTAATTATTTTCAATTTGTAAAGTTTAAAGCAAATGTTCCTCTTTTGAAAGCTGTTCAGAATTATACTGAGCATTATTTTCTCGAAAAACGTTTTACCTAATGTATAAATAGTAGAAAGTCGTGCTAGTACCAACCTAGTTGATTGCCCCGCATGTAAAATATTAAGTTATTTTGTTTTATTTACTAATTTAATTATAACAACTACCGGATTAAATAGCCTATTGAAATGTTTTAATATTAACTTATCTCAGAATTGTAAAATCTGCTAAAAAACTAAACATTGAAGCAATCTATTATTACGCAACCGGTTGCGTAATAATAGACACTTTTAACTTTTAATCAAAATCATTGATTATATTTTTTGGCTTGATTCCCGAATAATTAAATTGGTGCGAAATACTTTCTGCTCTACTACCTGAGAGTTGTTATTAATCTGATCAAAAAATAATTGCGCAGCTGCTGCTCCAATTTTAAATGCCGGCTGAACTAAAGTAGATAGTCGCGGCTCAACTACCGTAGCCATTGGTTCATTACAAAATCCTACTACTGCTACCTGCTCCGGTATTTTAATATCGTTGCTTTTAAGTGCTTCCATAGCACCTATAGCTAAAGGGTCACAAAATGCAAAAATAGCATCTGGCAGAATGCCTTTATTTAACATTACCTGCGTAGCTTCAATGGCGTTTTCTCTTTCCAAACCGGTGTTACAAGTAATTAATAACTCCTCGTCAAAAGGCAATCCATATTTTTCTAAGGCAGCCTTATATCCCCTAACTCTGTTCTGAGAAATATTGAGCAAAGGCGGACCTGCCAGATGAGCAATTTTACGCTTGCCTTGCTGAATTAAATGCTCTACGGCCGTAAAAGCGCCCATATAATCATCAATGATAACACTGCTTGCTTCCATACCCGGGCAAACGCGATCAAAGAAAATAACCGGAATATTACGACTTTGAAAAACTTTAAAATGATCGGCATCTTTAGTCTCTCTGGAAACAGAAACCAATAATCCGTCAACTTTACTGGATAATAAGGTTTGTGAAACCACAACCTCACGGGCGTAAGATTCTGCAGATTGGCAAATAAGTACTTTATAGCCTGCCTTATACGCTAACTCTTCTATGCCGGAAATTACTGTAGAAAAATAATAGTGCGAAAGCAGGGGTACTATAACTCCAATGGTTTTTGTAGACCGCTTAGATAAGCTGGAAGCAATATCATTGGGATGATAATTATATTTCTTTGCTAAATCCTGAACTGCTTTTTTGGTAGCTTCCCCAATAGATGAATGATTATTTAAAGCGCGCGAAACAGTTGATTTGGATACATTTAGCTCTTTTGCAATATCTATTATAGTGGTTTGCTTAAACTCCTGCTGCTTTCCTTCCATTTTACTTAATTAACAATACCATTATAACAAACCAATACTTAATTATGAAAGTTTAAGTACCAAAACTAACAACCTTATTTAATTGCTTGAATTTAGTAAATGAAGTGTAAAAAATTTAAAGTTGGGCCAGATCAATTATCACCGGCCGAACTTTAAACCACTATTTTATAACTGTATTTTTTTTTATAACTGTATTTTTTGAATTGGCGAATATAACATATCTTCTATTCCCGCGATTTTAATTCCAACCCGGGCAAAAACATAGCTCTGAGCAGTATTGAGAGTAGGAACAGTTACGCTCATATTAATACTATTCATATCGGTTATACTACTGCCAGCCAACGCATTGGATGCAATATTGTTAGCTCTATCAACAAACATGGTTTTATTAATGTATAGGTTAACATTTTCCACATCTTTAGCATTTACATCAGTAATAATTTTCTCCAGGCCAAAGTTTGCCGCAACATCATTACCCGTATTTGAAATCTGAACATTCCGAATCATATAGTAAGGCATCACCTCTATATCAAACGTTTGGTTGCCATTTAGATCAACTATAATAGTATCGGATTGCGTAACTTCATTCTTTATAGAACGAAAGGGCCCTTGCGCCGTTTGGATAACTAATTTATAAGGTGCATTAAAAAGTAAAGCACCATAAGACCCATCCTGATCAACAGCTACATTAATGGCGCTTTTTAATTGCCATCCTGGCTCCCATAATTGCATATTTACTTCGTTATAACCTACATTTATAGGCTCACCGTTATAAACAATTCTGCCTTGAAGCATAGATTCTGGCGCTTCAAAATTATCATAATCGCAAGAGGCTAATCCAATGCCTAACGCAAACCATATTATCAAAAAATACTTATCTTTCATCTTGTATCTTATATAATTTAAAATTTACTGATTAGGTTGTCTTACTATTAGTGGGTTATTACTAATTATATCGTCCCCAATTTGAGAGTAATAATTACCCAAGCGGAACCGGTCCGGATTGGTAACTGGGCCCGGTAAAACAATTTGAAATACCCAGTCGTTATTACTTGGATTATTAGGGTCTGCTAAATACTTATATGGCCACAAACCAAATGGCATGGTACTGGTTTTGTTTGCCTTACCAATATTAGAAGTTAAATCCGAAACGGTCATCCGGCTACCATTAAAGACTATATGGGCTAGCCGCCAGCGTTTCATATCAAATAGCTGATGTCCTTCAAAAGCTAATTCTACTCTTCTTTCGTGTACTATCCGATCAAAGGTAATATCGGCAGTTGTAAGCGGTGTAGTTAGTCCGGCTCTGGCCCGTACCTGGTTCATATAACCGGCTGCAATTTCAAATTGGCCTAGTTCAAAGGCGGCTTCCGCAGCATTAAGTAACACTTCAGCGTAACGATACCGCATAAACCATACCTCGCTCCGGGTACCAATCTGGCCAGAACCAGCTGCGGGATCCAAGTATTTACGTATGTAAAACCCGGTTTGAGCCGTGTATTCCAGGGCATTTATCGGACCACTAAATCCAACTACCTGTTCACTCTGACCATCACCATTAATATCTGCTTGCCCCCCAATGTTATTGGAAGTAATAATAGTACCATCAGGACGCATGTAACCGGCCCAGATATCAACCTCTTTACCTTTAAATTGGGTTCCCGGAAGAATCACCGTTCCATAAAGCCGAGGATCACGGCCGGCAAATAAATCATTCGGGTTGGTGTAATGAATTAAGTTACCACTAGCATCCATTACAGGCAAGGGAGCAAAGGTATTATCCATTTTTTCAAAATCCTGCACCAGGTTTAACGATGGGTTAAGCCGGCCGCCCTGTTGTTCTTCTGACTGGTAACGGGGTTGATTATCTATCGTAAATCCAACAGTTTTGCCGCTTTTTAATTTATAGTCTTCAACCCAAATCGCTTCGGGATTACTACTCTTATCATAAAATAAACTGGCGAAGTTTTCGCCTAAATCAGGTTTCTTCTGATACAAACTATAGCCAAGGGTCATTACTTCCTGTGCGGCCTTTAAAGCGGTTTGATAATAACTCGTAGCCATATCAGCGGGGATACCTACTTCATTACCGGGCAAAGATACCTGAGGCGTAGAAGCGCCGTATTTAGCAATAGATGCCGCATATAAGGCCGCTCTTGCTTCCATAGCTAATGCCGCTCCCTGCGTTGCTCTGGCTTTATCATTCACATCAGCCGGAAGAGTTGGTTTAATTTCCTCTAACTCTTTAATAACAAAATCGTAAACTTCGTACTCTTTGGCTCTGGGATACCGCAGATAAGAAGGGTCGCCGCTAAAATCGTAAGTTAAAGGCTCTAAAATTAGCGGAACGCCGCCCATTCTTTTTACATGCTCAAAATAAACACCTGCCCGTATAAACCGGGCTTCTGCTAAAAACAGTTCTTTAGTTTCGGCCGAAAGGCCGGTGGACGCTTCACATTTTTGAATAAACTGGTTAATTTCCCTAATGTAGCCGTAATCCCATATACTCCAGTTACCGTAACCATAATCTACGTTTTGGTGGCGCCCGTATTCTCCGGCAGCGGAGGCAAAAGCTTCATCAAACGCAGCATAGTTAGCCCAGGCATCAGTAGATTGATAATCCGGGAAACGCCCATAAAGATTACTTAATACCGATAATACTAAAGTTTCATCATTCCAAACTTGTTCTTCAAGCAGAATATTTTTTGGTTCTTTATCTAGGAATTCATCATCGTTACAGCCCGAACTACTGGCCAGCAGCCCTGCTAATAATATATAAATATATTTTTTCATTTTAGTTAATCTAATTTTAGAAAGAAAGATTCACACCCAGGTTCATAAGCTTATTCTGTGGATATTGCAAGCCATTGGTATCCAAAATCTCCGGATCTACCCCAAGTTGGTGTACATTATCAATAGAGAACAGGTTGTAGCCATTTACATACACGCGGGCTCTTTTTATTTTTACTCTATTTAATAAACCTTCTGGTACGGTATACCCTATTTCAAGCGTACGCGCTCGCAGGTATCTAGCATTTATCAACCAAAAATCAGATTGCCAATTGTTGCTATGACTACCCTCGTTAAACCGCAAAGCAGGGTATTTGCCTGGTATCCATGGACTGTCCAAGTTAAAAGGATCTTGCCGATGCCATCTGTCGTCGTAAATATTTTTCAGTAAAGCGCCACCATTCTGATAGGGGTTTCGCATCTCGTATTCCGGCAAATATGAATATCCGGCACCTCCAGAGAAATCGGCTTTAAAATCAAATCCTTTGTATGCAGCCGAAAAATTCAACCCAAAATTTATCATTGGATTACGATCTCTCGGAAACCCGATAGGAACTACATCATAATCATCAATTTTGCCATCTTCATTTACATCCCTATAGATTAAATCGCCGGGTAATAAAGTTTTATTACCTTGTCCATCTATATTTACCGCATAGTTGTTTATTTCTTCCTGCGACTGGAACTGTCCAATATAGTCGAGTCCCCAATAAGTACCACTCCATCTATCTACAGACGAATTCCGGTATTGGTCATAGGAGTTGGCGAATCTGGGCTTATAAGACTCCAGGTTACGGCTTCTGGAATAAGAGACATTGCCCCCAAACCCAACTTCGACGCCTTTAATGTTGCCGCTATAGGCTAAAGATACCTCTCCTCCCATTTGGGCATCGCTACGTAAATTTTCAGATGGTAAAGAATATCCTAATTCGTTGGGCACCAAAACATCGTATCGGGTCTGAATCAATCCGTCACGTTTCCGATAAAAGTAATCGATTGCACCCGATATTTTACCGTTTAGGAAGCCATAATCTAAACCAACATCTGTAATTTTGCTGGTAAACCACGAAATGTTGGTAGTTGGTACTGCACGGTTCACCTGGGAACCGGTAACGGCATTACCATTTAGAATAGTTACTCCGGATGGGTAATTGTACCCTACGATGTAATCGAAGGACCCAATTCCTACATTATCATCCCCTAAAATACCGTATGAACCACGAAGCTTCAGGTCGGTCAATGCATTTAAGCCCAAAGACTTAAAGAATCCTTCTTCGGTAATACGCCACCCTGCCGAGATTGAGGGGAAATTACCCCATCTTTGTTCGGGAGCAAATTTCCAGGAAGCATCTCTCCGACCAGCTAATTCCAAGTAATACTTATCGGCAAAATTATAATTAAGACGGCCAACATAACCCACCCGAGCTTCTTCATAATCTGAATCATTATAAGTATCTACGTCCGCAAACTGTATAATAGGGAGGACATTAGTTTTAGGTACCGCATGTACATAAATATTAGTTTCCCGGCGGGTTAGTCTTTCGGCTACAAATGTGGCTCCTATATTATGTTTACCGAAGTTGTTGTTGTAGTTCAATTGTCCTTGAGTAGTGGTAGTATACACCTTACCCGTTTGTCTTTCCCGATAAGGGTTGGTACTGCCGCCGGTTCTAACGTACTCCCCTGTTGCCTCGTTATAAGTATAAGCATCATAGGTATATTCGTGGATATCTAATACGTGATCGGCTAAATAATAAGAGTACAAGCCTTTAACTGAAAGCCCTTTGATGGGTAGTTGGTATTCACCATTAAAATTTGTTTGCAGTACCCGCCAGTTATCTTCCAAGTATCCCGAAATGGTTTTATTTAATATCCCCCAGTTGGTATCATTGTGGCCTATATCGGCTACATAAGCGGGGTTATCATTTGCATAAGGCCGCTCCGTAGGTCGGTTCCGGAAAAGAGCAAACCGGGGAGCCCAATAATCATCACCTCCTGGTACACCAGGGTTCTCCCGGGTTTCGATCCGTCCGTTAATCTGAACCCCTACCTTTAGCCGATCTGATATCTTTGCATCTACGTTAGATTGGATGTTGGTCCGGCCAAAAGTAAACTCCCGGCCAAGTACCGATTGCTGATCTAACCTTGTGACAGATAAATAATAATTAATTTTGTCGGTACCACCGGTAGCATTTACGTTAAGCGAAGTTTGTGGGGCATTGGGCTTGATAATAAAATCATACCAATCAAAGTTCTGATATCCTTTTTCGGTACCGGCGCGCCACTTATCTAATTCCGCTGGAGTTATACTGGTTTTACCGGTTAAATTCATTTCAGCATCTGCCCGGCCAGCCATCCATTCATAAGCATTGGTTGTTTCGGGAAAACGAGCCCAATTTTGCACACCCGTATAGGCAGCAATGTTGAGGTTATTACTTCCTGCTTTTCCTCTTTTGGTGGTAACCACCACTACGCCATTAGCACCCCGGGAACCGTAAATGGCCGCAGAGGCATCTTTTAAAATGGTAATGCTTTCGATATCGTTAGGTGCCAAGTTATTAAACTGACCAGCATCCTGTTGTATTCCATCAATAACATATAAAGGATCGCCCATGTTACGGATCTGAATAGTTGCGCTGGAACCAGGGCGACCATCCGGCATACGGAAGGATACACCTGGTAACTTACCCGCTAAAGTGGCACTTACGGTTGAAGCGTGCACCCGTTCCAGATCTTTACTTGTTACTGTGGCAACTGAACCAGTAATAGATTCTTTGGTTTGGGTACCGTATCCCACTACTACTACTTCTTCTAAAGCCTTTGCATCTGGTGCCAGTGAAACATTAATAGTAGTCCGGTTACCAATAGGTACTTCCTGGGTTACATAGCCTACAAAAGAAACTACAAGCGTTCCGCCTGTTGCAGGAGCATTTAAAGAGAAATTACCAGTAGCATCTGTTGCGGTACCATTTGTCGTACCTTTTATTAAAACAGTTACGCCTGGCAAACCTTCGCCGTTTTCGCCGGAAACTTTACCGGTTATATTTTGGGCTTGGGCAAAAATTTGGCTGTTGCAAAAACATAATAATGCAAATACCAACAGCATACAAAAGCTTGGCTTATCCCTGAGCTTACTCTTATAAGGGGGCATTTTTTTAGGTAAATAGTTGATCATTGTTCTAAATTTAGTGTTGAAAATTTCATTTTCGGCGGTAGTTAGGGATTTATTAGAATACTTCTACATAATGAATATAAAGATTAAGTTATTGATCATTTATTTTTAGATTACACCCTCCTGCTCATCTGTAATATCGATTATTGCATATTTCTATTATTAGAGCTTTTAATTGGGACAGCAAAATAATAGGTCTTACTCTGTATCCAACCAAAGTGCGCAACCGGTTGCGTAATTTTAGAAAGATTTATTCTAATAATCAATATATCCAGCGTAATTCTTTTGAAGTAAATATTAAAAATCAACTACTTAAAGAACGTTAATTTTTAATATTACTAAAACATTTTAGCATTTGATTTTATGAGAATTAATCTTAATTAAAAATTTATTAATGAATATAGAATTTAATAGAAAAAAAAATATTTTTTCCTGGCACACAATAAAAGCCAACTATTGCTACCTGATAAGTAGTTACTTCAGCTATTTGAAGCATCAATTATCATTAAAACACCACTTAAAAGGAAATCTTTAACATCAGCTAAACTTCTACTTAAGGGTAATTTAATTATCTGTTTAATTGATTATGCAAAGAAAAAGTAAAACTCAACATACAGTAGCCGCCCAAAGTATTCATAGTGGAGCGGTAACACCAGTTTCGTATGTATACAGGTTTATACCCAGGTTCTGGTCTAAAATAATTGAAGCTGATAATTTAAACTCCCCCGTATTATTTTTCAGTAAGAGTTTTGATACCGCAATATTTCAGATAGGTAAGTTTGGCTTTTATTTAATTTGTAAATTGCTGATTGCAGCAAATAATTACCTCTTATCCTAAAATCATACTTATCTCTATAGCAAAAAACACACGATATATCCTTGCTTGCTCCATTGTGGGTAAATTATCGGGTGCTACCATTAAGCACACTTCACCCTTGCGGGAGCCTTTAATTAAGTACTATCCTGTGTTAGTATAGCAGGTATTTATTGTTCCTTCAGCCAATGCTCCTTGACTAAATATACCAAAGATTATATAAGAATTTAACTTTATTGTTTCTGCTTTACTTTATACCCCCAGAACCCATAGAAAACAATATACAAATAGCATAACAGCGGTAATACAAACGACAGTTGTAAGTTGCCGGATACGTCGGCTATAACACCTTGCAAGGGTGGTATAATGGCACCGCCCACAATGGCCATTACCAGAAGAGATGAGCCTTGGCTGGTATGAATACCGAGTCCTTTTATGGCTAAATCAAAGATAGTGGGGAACATAATGGAATTAAACAGGCCAATGGCAATTACCGACCACATGGCCAGGTGTCCTTCGGCCAGAATAGCAAGGAGTAACAAGACAATAACAGCCGAGGCAAATAAACCAAGGGTACGATTAGGAATAAACTTACCTAAAAAGAATACCACCAAGTTAATAACGATTAAACCCAAAACAATAAGAGCCATATTTAAACCATAAAGGCCAAAAACCACTATAAAGGCTGCTATTCCGATTAGGGAGATTAACAAATATTTGTTCCGGTTGTTCTCAAAACTAGCCAGAGCTACCGCACCAAAAAAGCGGCCGACCATAGCCCCGCCCCAGAAAAAAGCCAGGTAATATTTGGCTTCACTCTCCCCAAGGCCAGCAATCTGCGGCAACTCCAGGTAGCTGATTAAGTTACTGCCAATGGTTACTTCGCCGCCTACGTACATGAAAATACAGATGATACCTAATAGTAAATGGCGATACTTTAAAGCCCCGGCATCGGCCACCATTGTGCCTTCTTCGGTAACCCGCGGCAACCGCGATACTTTGATAATTAGGGCTATTAATACCAACGCTGCGGCCAAGCCTAAATAAGGCAGTTTTACCGAATCGGCGTTAGCGGTGGTTTGGCTTTGTACCTGATCAAAAATAAGATAGCCGCCTAACAAAGGTGCAATGGTAGTACCTAAAGAATTTAAAGCCTGGGTTAAATTCATCCGGCTGGAAGAGCCTTCCGGCGGACCTAAAATGGCCACGTAAGGATTAGCCGCAATCTGCAGAATAGTTATACCGGAAGCCAGCACAAACAGCGCCAACAAGAAAAAACCATAACTGATATTTTCTGCAGCCGGATAAAACAACAAACAACCAACCGCCGATACTATTAACCCTACAATAATACCACTCTTGTAACCAATTTTCTGGATAGGATCGCCTTTGGTAATGGAAAAAATAAAATACAACAAAGAAATAATGAAGTAAGCCCCAAAAAATGCGGTTTGTATGAGCATGGCCTGCCAGTGCTGTAGGGTAAATACATCCTTCATTTTCGGAATCAGGATGTCGTTCATACACGTGATGAAGCCCCACATAAAGAAAAGCATGGCTACGGTTAATAAAGGTCCCGTATAGCTTTGGCTGGGGTCGTAAGATAAGTTCCCTGATTCTGATTTAGTGCTCTTGGTTGATATTCCGGCCATTAAGGTATTATTTATGGATAAGCATTATTTTACAGCAAATTATTTATTTTCATCGGAGAAAGAATAAGGATATGCTGCTTCCTCGGTTCCGCGGGATTTATTGGCACTTTTATCCATGTCGAAAACCAGCTTGCCGCCTTTGTATATATCCTGATGATCGATCCAGTTTTTAGAATAGTTTTTACCGTTCAGCTTAACTTTATCTACATATAAATTTTCAGAGCTGTTATTGGGTGCTTCTATCGTAAAGGTTTTTCCATTCTCCAATTTAACCGTTATTTTTTTGAATAAAGGCGCTCCCAGCACGTATTGGGTAGTACCCGGCGTGACCGGATAAAAGCCCATGGCCGAGAAAACATACCAGGCCGAAGTTTGTCCGTTATCTTCATCGCCGCAATAGCCATCCGGGGTAGCCAGGTACATATTATTCATCACCTGCCTTACCCAATATTGGGTTTTCCAGGGCTCACCGGCATAATTATACAAATAAGGCATGTGCTGAATAGGCTGGTTGCCGTGGGCATATTGCCCCATGTTGGCAATCTGCATTTCCCGGATTTCATGGATTACTCCGCCGTAATAAGATTCGTCGTAAACCGGCGGCATGGCAAATACCGAATCCAGCATGGCTACAAACTGCTTTTTACCACCCATTAAATTTGCCAGGCCTTTAATGTCCTGAAACACCGACCAGGAATAATGCCAGCTGTTGCCTTCGGTAAAAGCATCGCCCCATTTAAACGGGCTGAAGGGCGCCATAAACTTACCATCTTTGTTTTTACCCCGCATTAGTTTGGTTTCGGGGTCAAATAACTTGCGGTAATTCTGGCTGCGTTGCGCGTACAAATCTATTTCGGCCTGCGGCTTTTTAAGGGCTTTGGCTAACTGGTAAATCGTAAAATCGTCGTAAGCATACTCCAGGGTACGGGCCGCATTTTCGTTAATTTTCACATCGTAAGGTACATAGCCCAAGTCTTTATAATATTGTACCCCGGCCCGGCCTACTGCTTCCATCGGGCCTTCGTTATTAGCGCCTTTAATCAGGGCCTCGTACAAAGTATTAATATCGTAACCCCGTAACCCTTTTATGTAAGCGTCGGCTACTACCGAGGCCGAATTATTACCCACCATAATGTTAGCGTAACCCGGGCTGGACCATTCCGGCAGCCAGCCGCCTTCTTTGTAATCGTTGATTAAGCCTTCCTGCATTTCTTTATTAACGCTGGGATAAGCTAAATTCAGGAAAGGGTACAAAGCCCGGAAGGTATCCCAAAAACCGGTACCGGCAAACATATAGCCCGGCAAAGTTTTGCCATTATAAGGACTGTAATGCACTGTTTTCCCGGCAGCATCTATTTCGTACATTTTGTGCGGGAAAAATAAAGTGCGGTAAAAGCAGGAATAAAAAGTACGTACCTGATCGATGGTGCCGCCTTCTACAGAGATGCGGCTGAGGGTTTTGTTCCAGGTATCTTTGGCTTTGGCTTGCGTAGCCTCAAAATTATCGTTGGCCAGTTCCCGCTTTAAATTTAAATCGGCTTGTTCGGCACTAATAAAGGAGGAAGCCACTTTTAAGCCTACTTTTTCACCTTTTACCGTTTTAAAACCAATAACAGCACCGGCATGATTGGCTTTCAGTTCTAAAGAATCTTTTACCAGTTTGTCGCCGCGCCAGGTACGCGAGAAGGTAAAAGGCTTATCTATATATATAACAAAATAATTCTTGAAGTTAGGTAAAGGGCCGCGGCTGTAACGGGTAGTATACCCCACAATCTTTTTTTCCTGTGGAATAACCTTAATATAAGAGCCTTTATCGAAAGCATCAATTACTACAAAAGAACTGTCGGATTTGGGGTAAGTAAACCGGAACTGGGCGGCTCTTTCGGTAGGTGTTATTTCGGTTGTTACGTCGGCATCAGCTAAATAAACGCTGTAATAGTAAGGTTTAGCAACTTCCGCTTTATGAGAAAACCAACTGGCCCGGTCGTCTTGCTTAAATTTTAGCTTGCCTGTAACCGGCATAATAGAGAACTGCCCGTAGTCATTCATCCAGGGCGAAGGTTGATGCGTTTGCTTAAACCCACGAATCTTATCGGAGGCATAGGTATAGGCCCAGCCATTGCCCATTTGTCCGGTTTGCGGCGTCCAGAAATTCATGCCCCAGGGTACCGCAACAGCCGGATAAGTATTGCCATTAGATAAACTAGGTTTAGAATCCGTACCCATCAGCGGATTTACCCATTCTACCGGATCGGTTACTTTTTGTATTAACTGGGCTTTTGCTCCTACTGATAAGAGAATCCCTAAGGCAAGCATTACTTTTTTCATTGCTGCTTTTATATTATAATTTATCTATAATGGTCAGAATATTAATACTTTATTACCGGAAATTATCTGACTATAACTTTATACGCTTAACTTAAGAAAACCAAAGGCAAGATTACGCTGTTCAACTTTGCCGAATTGTACTAAATTGTACTAAATCGTTTTAACCAAAATACAATAATAACTAAATTACGACTTCCTTGGGTATTTACCTGAAAAAATCAGGTCGGTATTATAGTACTAGGCTAAATCTATTAAAGAAGAAGTTAACTTTTTGTGCCAGCAATTGGCCGCTCCAATCAAAATGGCTTCTTCCCCTAATACAGATTGCTTTATAGGAACCAGTTTATGATGATTGGTTAATACCCGGTTGGTAGCGTTTAAAAACAAATAACCGGCATTTGCAACATTACCACCCATAACAATTACCTCCGGTTTATCCGTGCGGATAAAATTAACCAGAAAATTACCTAAGTTAGTACCAAACTCTTCGAAAACCATTTTAACTTTTACATCGCTTTCAGCTAAGGCCATCAGTTCTTTTACCCCGGACAACTTTACCCCGGATAATTCCTGATAGCGCGCTATAAACCACCGGCTAGATAAATAATCTTCGGCTATACTATCCAGAAACGGCGAACACCATAAATTGGCATCTTCGGCTAAGATTTCATGAAAACGGGAAGTTCCCAAACCCGTGCCCAAAGTTAACCCAATGGCGTGGGCATAGCCTTGAGCAGCCCCGGCAAATACCTCGCCCTGTAAAAAGCTGCCGGCATCATTAATCATCCGGATATCCTGAACAGCCATACCTAACTGCCGGGCCAGTAACTCTTTTACATTTAGCCCAAACAAGGCATCGTATTTATCCTGATTCTGAATCTGGCAAATTCCCTTTACGTAATCAAAAGGGCCGGGCAGGGCAAGTCCAATTTTAAGATGCGGCAAGTTATACAAAGCACCAGCTTCTAATAGTACATCCGACCAGACTTTAATAATTTTTTCGGCACTTTGATGCGAATCGACAGGTTTGCGGATTAAAGTATCCGGTAAAACGGCACTTTTTTCTAAATCAATAATGGCTGCCGTAATGTGCGATCCTCCAATATCAGCCGCGAGGATAAACGAATTATTCATTTAAAGAATATTATATTTTAAGAGCGGTTTAAATTACATCAAAAACCATCATGCTCATTTTTCTATTTTGGTAAACTGCTAAACACACCGTTCAACTTTTATGCCGCCTGTTAGCTTTAAAATTATGCTTTAATTTAGGCGCTGTATTTATAAGTAAACTTGCACAAAATTATACCAATATAAGGAAATATCCTATATTAAATCGTTTTAGCATAATATTAATTTAATTAGAGAGAAATCTTTAAAATTTTAGAAGCAGCACTAAGCATCAGGACTTTTAATTGATGATTCTCTAATAATTAAATCTGAAGGCAATACAACTGTTTGCTCTATCCATTTATCACCCGAGAAGGTTAAATTACTAATTAAAATTTTTATAACTTGCCTGGATATTTCTTCAACCGGCTGGGCTATGGCCGTAATTGTTGGTGAATAAAGTTTAAAAAATTCGTGGTCATCAAAAGAAACCACCCCTATATCGTTCGGGATATTCAGTTTTAACTGCTTCAAAGCTTCTAAGCCATAAATACTTAAATAATTTGTCGCAAAAATAATGGCATCCACGGCCGGGTTTTCTTTGATAAAATCAGTAATCTGCTGCACCACAGATTCCCGCTCGTCGTAATATCCTATTTGCTTTACAAATTTTTGCTTGTTGTGCATTTTCATAGCCCTTTCGTAACCATTGTAGCGTTCTTCCATTTGCGTCTGCTCCGAGTCGATAGTTAGAAAGGCAATGTTAGAAAAACCTTGTTGCAGCAAATGATTAGCCGCATTAAAAGTGCCGCTGTAATTATCTATTACGACGTAATTGGTAGGCAATTTGGGTAAATACCGGTCAAACAGCACCACGGGCAAACCTTCCTGCAGCAAAGAAGCAATATCGTCCTCAATTCCTTCCGACGGATTGATAATATACCCATCCACATGCCGGTCCCGAAACATGTTTATGAGCTCTTTGGCTTTATTTGTTTTATTTTCTGTACTGCAATAAATTATTCTATAGCCATTTTTATAAGCATTCTCTTCTATTAGCCGGGCCACGTTGGCAAAAAAAGATCCGGCAATATCTTCTACAATCAAACCAATAATATGGGTTTTTCCTGTTCGCAGACTTTGAGCCAACTGGTTGGGCTTATAATTAAGTTCCGCTACCAGATTCAGAACTTTTTCAGTTACATCTTTACTAATCCGCTTTTCTTCAGCTTTGCCATTTAAAATAAATGAAACCGTAGTAATCGAGATTTCCAGCTGCCGGGCGATATCAGTAATGGATAATTTTTTCTTCACGCTTTATACCTAACTTTACTCTTTATAACTTATACAAAAATATAATGCTATTTACCATCCAACAGTCTCAATTCTTCTTTCAACAGGGATTTACATGTAAATAGCCGAAGCTTGCGCCCCAACTTAGTAAATAAAAAGAAGTTTGGAAAGAACCAAAGTTAAATAGTAAGGTTTACGATTAACAATTATCAGGTAAACGAAACTGTTTTCTTTCTAAAAAGCAAAATACCACCTAGTTGTAGCAAAAAGATAATAACACTGCTTTTTCTAAATACGAAAGTACGCAAATATTGTATATTGCTTCGGGCCTAAATATTAGAATTATATTATATATCTATCTAACTGACCAGAATATTTGGTTTTAAAGTTTAAAAACTTTCGTTCTACTGGTTCTGAAAACCTTGGAAGGAGGCTTTTAAAGAAAGTTGTTCTTTTACATTCATGCCAGATCAGCGAATTCTATTAATATTTGGCATTTATCGGTGAATTAATCTAAGCAGTTATTTTAAGTCGTCTGGCTTAGCCTGTCGCTTACTGGTATTGTGGCAGATTCTGATGCCATTACCAATTACACTTCATTCTTGATTGTCTTTGCTGTTAAGACAAATTGTTTAAACTATTATAATTTAAATAGGCTGATTCAACTCAAAATCATAAAGGGTGCTTTGCCGCAGACTATAATAAGCCGACCAGAAGCTACTTAAAGAACTAATATAACTGCGGGTAGCTTTATCTCTTTCTTCTGTTGCTACATTTAAATCTAGTATTCCTATTTTATCTATCAGATAACGCTCCTTGGTTAAATTATACCGGCGTTCGGCTATTTCGTCTGTACGCTTGGCTACTTCCATCTGGCTGCGCAGCACTTTAAACCGCTTTACCGCTAAATAGATGTCCTGGTCGAAATTGATTTTCTGTTGCTCTATATTGGCCTTAACCAAGTCCTGATTAGCTTTAGCCGTACCCAGCCGTGAATCGGTTCGTCCCCAATCCATAATCGGAATATTAAATCCTATCCGGAGCCTTTGCTGTTGAGACGGGTCCAGGTAAACATCCGGCAGGCTAAGAGCCTGTTGGGTTAAACCAAAAGAAGCAAACAGGTTAGCACTTACCCCGGTTTCGCCTTTAGCCCGCGCCATATTTTGTTCGGCCTCCAGTAATTCTCTTTCGAAACCCAGAATACGTTGCCGGTTAATATGGGCTTGTTCTATGGCTACTTTTTCGTTTACATCAAACTTAGGAATATCCGTAGGCGGAATCAGGTGAATAGGCTCATCGTCTGTGATACCTAAATAAACTTTTAAACGCAAAGTGCTGCTTTCTACATCTAAAGCGGTTTGTTCCAGATATTGCCGGGCGTTTAGCACGGTTAATTCCATTTGCAGTAATTCGTTTTCCGGAATTTTGCCTTCATTAAAGCGGTCCAGTGCTATTTTATATAAGGCCTCGTTATTAGACACATTTTTTCTTGCAATCTGGTAACTAATCTGACTAATTAACAAGTTAAAAAATTGTCCGGTTGCTTCCACAGAAATGCTTTCCATCCTTTCTTTAAACTCTCTTTTAGCTTCTTCAAACCGTAAGGGCTGCATTTTCCTTTCCCAAATCAGCCATTTGTATCCAAATAAAGGCTGGCTTAAAGTAATAGTAGCCGGAACAGATGAATACCGAGTACCATTCAGAGAAGTCTGAAAGTCATCAATTCGCTTTATTTGGCTGTTTATGGAGATATACCCACCAGTAAACCATAACTCCTGACCTAAAGAAAGCTGCAAAGATGAATTAGCATTATGGGTATTAATAAAAGTTAAGCTACCATCGGCATTTAAATAAGGTTCAATGGTTTTATTATATTCGGGTAAAGTGCCGCCTAAATTTAATTGTGGAAAAAAATTGGAGCGGTAATTTTTATACTGCCATTTTTTATTTTCAAATAAAACAGAGGCATATCTGAAATTAGGCGATTGCGTTTTCGCTAATTCTATTACCTGTTTCAGGTTATAGCGCCTGCCATCTGAAAGATCCTGCGCACTGACAGGCAAATATGAAATAGCTACACAAAAAATAACAGAAAAAATTACACCGATTTTATCCATTAGAAATTAATGTAGAATAGGGAAGTCTGATATTGTATTTATTTAAGTTAATAGGTTATAACTACAAGCATAGCCTTATTATAAAACCAGGTTATTGCTTCTTGTTCTTTCTTTGCGCTATCAATGTTTTCCCGTTATTTACATTTACTATTACCGGCTCTAAAGCATTTCATAGAGGCTACAACAGGAAAGAATGTATATTAGAATATTAGTATAAAGGATTGAGAAGGTCAGTCCTTTATACTAATATTCTCCTACTATTTATTATTCCAAAAAGAATACTGAAGGCCAACTTCAAAGTTGCTTGTTTGCATTTGTCTTAAATCATAAGATTTGGTGGTATGCATAGCATTTATACCTAAAGATTTATATTGAAAACCTAAACCTAAAGTTATATTCTGAGTGCTATGATACATAGCTAAAACCTGAACTTTTTCCTCCATTAAAGTAAAGTTAGCCCCTACATCAATCAGGTCTTCAAATCCGTCCACCCCTCTGTATACCAGCTTTGGTTCTACGCCTAATGGATTTACATCTGCACTTATATTAATTTTAGTCTTATAACTAATTGCAGAGAAGAAAGTAGGTCTGTTTATAAGATTTTCTGTTTGGTAAACATTATGTAAACTTCTGACATTAGGAACAGAAGCTTGTATAGTCAGGCCATTACCAACATAAGCCAAGCCAATATCCCCATCAAAATACGCGCCACGATCATTGAATTTTGCTACGCTTATATCAGCCAAATCTTCTGCATTAGTCGGATCTAATGCTTCATCTGTTACGCCTGCCGATACGCCAAAACTCATACTCTGGCCGTTAGCACCCAATGGCAAATGGTAAGCCACTGATCCTAAAGCATTGGTTCTTCTTAATATACTGGCTTTATCGTTAAATACATTAAGGCCCACACCTATTTTACTTGCAAAACCATACTGGGCGGTAAAAGACTGCGCTATTGGTGCATCTGGCATGGAAATCCATTGCTGCCGGTAAGCAAAATTTACCTGTACGCCGCTATTTAAACCCGCCATGGCCGGATTAGCTAAATATTGGTTTTGAAAATACATTTGGCCAAGCGGGTTTAATTGGGCATATCCTTTTCCGGGCATACCAACTACGCTAGCCAGCAACAAGAATATAAATATTACCTTCCAGCTGCTAAATTTTAATTTCTTATAAGAGTATTGCATATAGATAGTACTTTTTACAACTATTTTCTTCTAAACCTTTAAATGTCTAATATTTATAAGTTCTACTTGTCTCTAATAATCATCAGAGAGCCTTTTAAATCAGGTATACCCGGCCAAAATTTAACAACATAATAATATATGCCTTCGGCCAAAGGCGATCCATTAGAAGTACCATCCCATTCGTTTGCATAATTTTGCCTTGTATAAACCAAGCGGCCTACCTTATCAAAGATTTTAACTTCATTTGAAGGATATAAATCTAAACTGGAAATACTCCATCTATCATTAACATTATCGCCATTCGGGGAAAGAATTGAGGTTGCAACCGGCGCAGGTTTGCTCGTTTGGCCTCCTTTAGTTCGGGTAGCGGCCACATTAGAATAAACAGAGTTACCGATAATGCTTGTTGCTGCGATACGATAATAATATCCAACACCCGCGGTCAGGTTTTTATCATTATATTCAGTAGCATCAGCTGCTACCTGGGTGATAACTTCATAGGTAGTACCATCTGTAGATCTTTCTATTTCGAAGCCAGTTTCGTTCTCAGAATTATCTTTCCAGGTAATATTTATTTCTGTTTCTGAGGTAGCCTTTACTGTTAAATTGCCTGGACCAGCCGGCACTTCAAGTTTTCGGGCCCAAAGTTCCCATTCGGCCGCTTGAAACAGGCTACCGCCATTATTGGTAATGGTAATTTTAAAAACATTGAATGGCAATGTATTAGCAATAACGTAAGTTTTTGTCTGTCCCCGGCCAGAAAACTTTTCGTTTTTACGTTCATCTAATTGAGTCCAATCTATACCATTATTAGATCCTTCTATTTTCCAATCTTTTGGATCACGATCCGGAGCATCGTTACCGGATGTAAGGGTATATTTGGTTAATATACCTTTATCTGTTGAGTTATAAGTAATCCAAAGATTTTGCAGATCCACCAGGTATTTAGACGTAGCCGAATTATCAATGAATTTATCTTTTGTTTCATTCGGATTGCTGGTATTATCTTTCTGAACAGTAAGGGTACCACCATTATTGGTCAAATCTTCTAGTTCTTCAGGAAAATCTAAGGTAGTTACTTCTGCCGTTTCTGTGTATTCCGATACGCCAAATTGGTTTCTGGAAGCTACGCGGTAGTAATATTTAGTAGACATGGTAAGCCCGGTATGGGTGAAAGAAGTGGAATTAGCCGGTACCGATCCGGCTAAAGTGAAGTTGGTACCATCGGTAGAAACTTCCACATCAAAATTTTCTTCTGTAATAGAAGCATCATTCCAAAATAATACTGTCTCATTGCCAGCCGAAGCCATAGCAGTTAAATTGGTTGGCGCCAACGGTGAAGCTGAAGTTAAAAGGCGCCACTCGGCTAACTGAAATAGCCCGTCCCCGTTATTTTCTATTATCATCAGGCGGTAATGCTTGTAAGCCGTTTCATTGGTAAAAGCATACGTGTTCGTTTGGCCGCGTTCGGCAAAAGGAGCCTCATCGGTTCTGGTATCTAATAAGGTCCAGGCAGTACCGTCTGTAGAACCTTCTAAAGTCCAGCTTTTAGGGTCACGATTGGGCGCATCACCGCCAGAAGTTAGGGTATAATACTTAGCTACAACTGCGGTATTGGCATTCCATTGAATTCTTAAAGGCTTGGCAGTGGCAAAAGAACCAAGAAGGAATTTAGTTGAGAGATTATTATCAACCACCTTATCTTTATTTTCATTTGCATTACCGGTATTATCAGTTGATACCTCTACCGTTCCTCCTGCCGACATAATATCCTGGGCTGAAGCAGACTGAAGAGTTAATATAGAAACCGTTAAAAATGCGAATGCATTGAGTAGTTTTCTTTTCATGTAATTGATACTTTTGATATTTTTAAATTTTTATCCACCTAAAATGAAGCGTTATTTCAATAAATTTTGATTAGTCCTGTTTGCACAGGACCGATCAAAATTTGGTAGCAACAATTTGTTACCAACCTTCGCTTTGTTGTAGATTGGGATTTCTGAGGGTTTCATCTGTAGTAATCGGAATTACATACATGGCATTTCTCCAGGGCCGGTCTTCTACTTTGAACCGTTCGTAGCGGTAACCGGTTGGTGTATTTGCATCGGGAATAGGTCTCATCCCAAAAATTTCTCTTTGCGTTTCGGGAGCAATTTTCCAACGCCGTACATCCCAAAACCGATGATTCTCAAACGATAGCTCTACACTTCTCTCGTTGCGGATGCGTTGCCGCATATCTGCTTGCGATAAACTACCCTCGATCGCTTTCTGACCAGCTCTTTCACGAACCAGATTTACATATTGTAATATATCCGGATTACCAGGGCTATATTCGTTTAAAGCTTCCGCATAGCTCAGGTAGAACTCTGCTAAACGGAATTGAATACCATGTATGCCTCTTCCTGTACCTTGGCCAATAGTAATATTCTCATCAGCCAACTTCCTCATGCTGTAACCGGTCCGGGTATGGTCGGTTTGGGTACTGGTTTCGTCCCGGCCGCCAGTATAGGTTTCAATTGTACGGCCCTTCCAGCTAGCACCGTTATACAAAATATCGGAATAAAAACGCGGATCACGGTTTTCATAGGGGCGCAGGGGATCATATCCCGATGCAGGATCGGTAATTGGCAAACCTTCGGCCGTTTCATACAAATCAACTAAGTTCTGGGTTGGGGAAGCCCCCGACCAACCATTACTGCCAAAAGGGAAAATATATTGATCGTAGCCTTGATCGGTTTCATCACGTCTAATCCAAATTACTTCTTTGCTGGTTAAAGTATTTCTCTTAAACATATCCTGGCGCAATGCCAAAGTAGGCTCTAAAGAATATACTAGGCTACCCTGAGAAGTAAGATCAATTACAGCTTTGGCGGCATCAGCAGCTTTCTTCCACTTCTCCGGATCGGTTGCTGTTTTATCATCGCTGATATCGGCTTGGTAAGTAGCTTTCCCGGCCTGCGCCCATAATGGACTGGCAGAATACAAGAGCATTCTGGCTTTAAGAGCAAGGCAAGCGCCTTTTGTTACTCGCCCTACTTGGTTGGCGGGGTAATCAAATGCCACCCGGTTATAAGCTTCATTACAATCGGCTTCAATTTGGGCGATGCACTGGTCGTATGTACTTCTGGGCTGGTTAAGCGCCTCCTGATCATTTTGATCGATGGTATGGGTAACAATAATAACGCCCCCAAACTGCCTTACTAATTCTGCCAAAAACCAGGCTCTTAAAAAATATACTTCCCCAATCCGGTTGCTCAGGTAACCCGGATTATTTGGATCATCTGGTGTATTATACTGCTCAATTCCTTCCAATATCTGGTTGGCTTGCCGGATGGCCACATAGTTTTCGCGCCAGGTGTTGCCAATAGGATTACTATTACCACTCCAAGACCCATTGTTAAATTGCATGGAAGCCATCCAACTGGAAGCATCTTTGGACTCATCGGCGGCCGATGACATATTTTGCCCGCCTAAATAAGTATAAGCGCCCCGGGTTTTCCGGTACAGGTTATTTACAACCTGATCGGTCATGTTAAAAGTAGAAAAAATATCGGCATCCTGTTGTTGGGTAGTCGTGGCACGATCTAAGAACTCATCTTCGCAACTGGAAAGTGTACCTATTAGAAGGGTTGGAATTATTAAAAACTTTATAAATGTTTTTTTCATTATCTAACTGAATTAAAATCTTACATCAATACCAAAATTCCAGATTTTCTGAATGGGGTACATGGCACCATTTCCATCTTGTATCTCCGGATCTACCTGAAACTCCGTTAATTTATCCCAGGTATACAAATTCATACCATTGGTATAAATTCTGAAATAAGATAAACCCACAACACTTACCAGGTTTTTAGGCAGCATATAGCCTATTTCAGCATTTTTGATTCTTAAATAATCGGCACTCTTGATCCAAAAAGTGGATGCCCGATGGTTATTGCCATTAGTGCTGTAATGTAGGCGGGGATAAGTGGCAGTTTCTGCTGTCTCCGGTGTCCAGCGATCTAAATGAAAAGGTTTAACTTTTCCTTCCTGAAAGAACTCATAAACCGCTTCGTTATTTAACAGTACATCGGCATGGGCGGCTCCCTGCAATAAGACAGTAAAATCAAAGCCTCTGTAATCCAAACCCATATTGGCACCAAACATGATTTCGGGCGTTCGGGAATAACCAATGGCTGTTTCGTCAAATGATTGCTGGATATAATCGTAATCAGAATCCGGCGTTAATTTAACGTATTTAATATCACCAGGGCCATAAGCCGAGAAGCTTTGTCTAGGGCTATTGGCAACATCATCGGCATCCCGGAAGAAGCCATCGGCAATTAATCCAAATTTGGTTCCTACCGGATGCCCTGTTCTGTACATCCAAGAGTATTTCCGCGCTACTTCATCCTGGTACACTATTTTATTGCGGGCAAACGTAACATTAGGCTTAAAGAAATATCTTACCCGCCCAATTTGGTTCTGATGACTTAATTCCAATTCAAAACCATGGTTATCAACAACACCAATATTCTGCGCTTTTATATTTTGTCCGAATACATCAGATAAAGTGCTCCGGGTTATAAGAATATTTTTTCTACGTTCTCTAAAAACATCAAACGTGAAACCTAATTTACCTTTCCACATGGTTGCTTCCATAGCCAGATTTACCTGACGTCCCCGCTCCCAGGTTACATTTGCATTACCAACGGCCCCTTGCTGCCAGCCTGGCCCAAAAGCATAGTTACCACCGTCTCCAGCATTACTCCAGGATGTAAACCATAAGAAACGGGTGGCATCATCTCTAATGTCTCCTGACCGGTCATTACCCACCTCACCGTAAGATCCCCTGATTTTAAGGAAATCAAGCATGGCAACCTGGTTTTTCAGGAAGTTCTCTTCCGAAATAATCCAACCGGCGGATATTGAAGGAAATAAACCATAGCGGCTTCCGGAGGGGAAATTTTCGGAGCCCTGGTAAGAAGCACTTATTTCACCAATATATTTTGTATTATAAGTATAAGTACCTCGGAATAAAACCGACTGATAAGCAAACGGGATGCGGGAGTTATCATTTACTAAGCGCCGGTTGCCCAGTAACATGGTAGTAATTTCGTTTTTGCCGTACGTTCCGTTCCAATTAAGCACGGCCTCCATGTAAGTATTACGTCTGGCATCGCCGCCACCAAAGCTACCATTCGGATTCATTTGCGTATTACTGCCAAACTGCCGGTAATTGGCTACATCGCCTAAGGCATTATACTCAGGCTGAAACACTGCGTAATCTTTGCCATATTGCGCATTTGGAGAGTTAGTGTTATCATAAGAGAAAGATACTTTGCCGCTTAGATTTTTGGTTATAAAATCAAGTTTGCGGGTAACGGCAAAAGTTCCTTGCACCGTATTATTATACCAATCGCGGTACCCACTACGGGCAACTTCTCCATATATATTTTGGGTAAAAGTACCATTCCCCCACAGAGAGCCATCTTCGTTAAATATAGGATAAATAGGTGCCATCCTGTTAGCCAGGTTCAGGATATCAGCAGCGGAATTGTTGCCATCGCGCCGGGCAGTAAGAATACCCGCTAAATCAAGGCGCACAGAAAGGTCCTTGGAGATATCAACATCTACGTTAGCCCGCAGGTTGTACCTTTTCATAATATTATTAGTATTAAAACCTTCGGGATTATCTTTTGTATACTTGTAATTACCTTCCGCGAAGTTATAACCGGCCGAAATAAAGTAACGCGCAGTTTCGGTACCACCACTAATATTTAAATTAGAATTGGCTACTCTTGAAGGCTGCATCAGAAACTTATAATAATCGGTATTGGGTAAAGTCCCGTTTCGGTAACCTTCCAGTTGTTCCTCTGTAAAAACTGGTTGTGCCCCATCATTAATCAAAGCTTCGTTCCGAAGACGTGCGTAATCATAAGAGCCTAAGTATCTAGGCGAACGAGTACCTTCCTGTAATCCGCCAGCAGCCCGGAAGCTGACCTGGGGTTTACCTATTTTACCCCGTTTGGTCGTAACAATAACGGCTCCATTGGCTCCGCGCATGCCAAGCACTGCTGTAGCTGCTGCATCTTTTAAAATGGATATACTTTCAACATCATTCGGATCCAAGTAATCCATACTTCTCTCCACACCGTCTACCATAATAATAGGGGTGGAGTTATTTAAACTGTGTACCCCTCTTATGTAAAATGTACTTGCATCTACTCCGGGTTCTCCGCTTCTTTGGGTAGTTATTAAACCAGGTAATCTACCTCCAAGCGCATTAGTTAAGTTAGAAACCGGGCTTTGGACCAGTTCTTTGGTTTGTATAGTAGCTACAGATCCGGTTACAGTTTCTTTTTTCTGCTGACCATAAGCCAATACTACTACTTCGCCTAAGGCTTTTGCATCCGGTGCCAAATTAACGTTAATAGTTGTTTGATTATTAATCGGTACTTCTTTAGTAGTAAAGCCAATGAAAGAAACAACCAGTGTTCCGGAGCCATTCGGAATATTTAAAGTGTAATTCCCCTCAGTATCTGTAGTAGCACCATTAGTGGTCCCTTTTACTAATACAGTAACACCAGGTAAAGCCTGCCCGGTTTCATCTTTTATTTTACCCTTTATAGTCAAACTCTGGGCCACAGATTCATGACTTAGCAGGGTTAATAAATACAGGATTATTATAGTCCCGACCTTCTTTAGTAAGCTTTGTTTCATAGATTAAAGTTTAATTGTGAAAGTATAATTAAAATAAATTATTAAATTAAAATATAGAAAACAGTAAAACCTTTTAGCAATTATTTTGCAGTTATACTCTTTAGTATAGTAATTCAGCTTTACTACACTAGAGCTAGATTAATTAATAACTAAATTTATTAAAAGGAGCTTTAAATAAGCGATCGCCACCTCAAATCTTATGTATGTATATAGTAAAAGAACTTATAATTTCTTATTAATATATCAACTTGCCTAATCTTAAAATACTTATCAACTTTTTTAAGTTAAGTCAAGCATTATTTAGACTATAAATTTGATTAGAAATTCTTTAAAGTGCAATACATATATTCAAATTTATACATTTAATAATTTTTATGTTAAATAGTTAAATTATATATTCAAAATAATCATACTTAATGAAAATAGTATTGGGGAAAACATATTCTATTAAAAATGTAATAAACTTAATTTTACAGAAGAATTAGTACAATTAAAAATCGAGTACTTAGAAATTGTTTTAAAACCTATTTGACTTGCTTTTTCTTAGAGAAAATAAAGATAAAAATGCCATTTACTGGCTTTTAGACTTGGTTTTACGAATTCCCCCTTTATTACTTTTCTTGCTTATTTTGGTTTTAAAACAGTTTCTTAGAGGTTATATATAATTAAGAAAAAAAGGGGAAATTCCACTTAATTAAAGGATAAACCTTAATTAAAATCTTCTGCTTCATCCGAGAATAGCCTATAACTTCTTATTTAGCTAGTATAAAGCTCCAATTATTAAAAGAAGCTTCTAATAATGCCTATATATTAATTATGGTAGTAATTTATTCTACTCAAGATTTCAGAATAAAAATTATGCTACTTGAATAATTAGATACTTGGATTTACAGGTCTGTTTAAAATACCTTGTAGTTTAAGTTGCTATAATATCCCGGAAAGTATAAAAAATAGTTGCATGTCCGGCCTGCTTATAAGCTAAAATTACTAATACTTACAGACCTACTTAGATTTATACCTTTGCAGATAGATAAATCTATTATTTACTCGAGATTGAAACTGAAAATGGTCGACTTTCTTGTCCGGTTCCCCTGTTTAAGGCCGGCTTATTTCCCATTTCAAAATGAAGCGTTCCGCCGTTGGTGATATCCTGGTGCCGGATGTAATTAGCCGCATAAGGTTTGCCGTTTAAAGAAGCCGATTGGATGTAAACATTTTCTTTACTGTTATTTTTAGCTTCAATGGTAAACTTCCGGCCGTTTTCTAGAGTTATAACTGCTTTTCTAAATACCGGGCTACCTATAACATACTGGTCGGTACCCGGACAAACGCTGTAAAATCCTAAAGCGCTCAGCACATACCAGGATGATGTCTGCCCCTGGTCTTCATCGCCGGGATAACCATTTTCCGTAGCGTTGTAAAGTTTGTCCATAATGGTACGGGTTAAACGCTGGGATTTCCAGGGTGCACCCGCATAATTATACAAATACGGCATGTGCTGAATAGGTTGATTGCCGTGCGCATATTGCCCCATATCGGCCATTACCATTTCGGTCATTTCATGAATCATACCGCCATAGGTTCCTACTTTAACGGTATTGGGCACCGATAAAACAGAATCCAGTTTAGCAACGAAGTTCTTTTCGCCTTGCATCAGGTTGATTAAACCCTGCACATCATGAAACACCGACCATTGGTAATGCCAGGCATTACCTTCTGTAAACGGTCCGCCCCACTCTATCGGGTCAAAATTCGGTACCCATTGGCCATCCAGCTGTTTTCCCCGCATGAACCGGGTAGCCGCATCGTATACATTTTTATAATTGTACATTTGCTTGGCGAAAGTATTGGCGTAAAAAGCATTATTGGTTTGTTTGGCTAACTGGTAACCGCAAAAGTCATCGTAGGCATATTCCAGCGTTTTAGCCGTTGCTTCGCGATATTTGGGATAAGGCACATATCCCAAAGTAAAATACTCTTTCCATCCTTCGCGCCCGTTTGCCGGCCCCCAAGGGCCTTTGTTAGTAGCTTCGTGCAAATAAGCTGCTAAAGCTTTTTCAGGACTAAACGTCCGGATACCTTTCACCCAGGCATCCGCAAATAAAGAAATAGCATGGTTACCAATCATACTTCCGGCTTCGCCAGGAAACGACCACGACGGTAGCCAGCCACATTGATCTTTGGCATCTAATAAGGCGCTTACATAACGCCCGTGCATAGTTGGGTGCAGAATGGTATTCAGCGGGAATTGCGCCCGGAACGTATCCCAAAAGCCAGTATCGGTATATAAATAGCCTTCGTGCACTTTACCATCGTACGGACTGAAGTAATAAGGCTTGTTTTTTTTATCGTATTCAAAAAATTGCCGGGAAAATAAACTGGCCCGGAAGAAACAAGAATAAAAAGTAGCTTTCTCTTCTTCTGTTCCGCCCTCAACCAATACTTTATTCAGGTGTTTATTCCATATTTTAGCGGCTGCTGTTTTGGTATCTTCTAACTTTTTAAACTTACCCAGCTCATTTTGCAGATTTAAGGCGGCCTGTTCGGGGCTGATATAAGAAGAAGTTACTTTTGCCTGCACGGTTTCGCCATCTTTAAACTGAATATAAGCCCCTATACCATTTCCTTCCCCCGATAGATTACCGGCGGTAATTTTACCGGTTTTATTTTCCCAAGTACCCTGAGTCACAAAAGGTTTATCAAAAACTATGATAAAGTAGTTTTTAAAATTTTCTTTTAAACCCCTCCCGTTATGAACATAGCCGATAATTTTTCGCTCTTTGGGAATAATTTTAACCATGCTTGCGCCGGTATAGCCATCCAAAACCAAGTAAGAACCTTGTGCGCGCGGAAAAGTAAACCGAGCGTGAACGCCGCGCTCTGTTGGTGACATCTCGGTAACTATTTGGTTATCGAGCGCTACTTTGTAATAATGCGGCTTGGCAATTTCGTTTTTATGACTAAACCGGGCCGCCCGTTTGTACTGATCTACGACTAACTGGCCGGTTACGGGCATTAAAGAAAATACGGCGTAATCGTTTGTCCAGGAGCTGCACTGATGCGCTTGCTGGAAACCCCGGATAGAATCGGCAAAATACTGATACTTCCACCCGTTACCATTATTACCGGTTTGGGGAGTCCAGGTATGCATGGCAAAAGGTAAAGCAGTAGTGGGGTACGTATTACCGCGCGTTAATTCGTGTTTGGAGTTTGTACCTTGCAAGGTATTTACATATTGCACCAAATCCGGATCTCCGGCAAATACAGCATGCGCAAACAGGCATAACCAAACCACTACTGCTTTTCTCTTCATCATGCATCATGGCCCAGAGGGCTCAATTTAAAATTATTAATTAGGCTTCTTTTTAAGTACAATAACAGAATTAATAAATGAGTGTATGTGTGAATAAACCTTTGCTAGTTAAATTCTTACAAGCTTATTTATCTTAAACTAATATGTCCACTTACTTACTCGCTGATACTTTGTTCTTAATCTAGATTTTTCGCTAACATTTTCATGAAATAGCCTCCTACTACGCTGCGGGCCTGGAAGCCTACTTGCTCACCATTGGTGGTTTCGTACCAATCGCTTTCCGGAACCCGGCTGGGCGTTTCGGTAGTATATTTATAGACCGGATTCATTAAGGCTTCAAAATCGTTGTTGTTTTTAGCTAAAGTAGCAGTCCATATTATCCAGTCCGACTTGGTGTAAGTTTTACGGCTGTCGAGTGGTAAGCCAAAGCTATTTTGTTTGGTCAGGTAATATTTTACTTCTTTTTCGTACACTTCTTTCGGGAATAAATCCAAATCCAATACTACATCCCAAACTAAGTTATACTTTTGGCTCCAGGTATTTTTATCGTTAAAGGTTAAGGCGTAATGGTCGCCGTCGTTGGCCATCTGCATCCACTTTTTAGCCATATCCTCGGCCATTTTGGTGTATTTTTTAGCCGTAGCTTTCTCATTTAACATACCAGCCAGCATGCTGTAGCACCGTAGCCCCACAATGGCTTTTACCGATAAGTTGGTGTTACGGGCCAAGTGCCCGGCAAAATCATCGGTACTTAACTGGGTAGCCGGATCAAAACCTTCTTTGCTTAAAAACTCAGCCCAGGTAGTTAAAGTTTGCCAATGCTTTTTGGCGTAGTTGGCATTGCCCTCAGCTTTGGCAATAGCTCCCGTAAGAATCAGCATATTACCTGATTCTTCCACCGGCATATCTTCGCCGTAAGTTTGTCCATTGGCTAAAGGATACGTACCTAAGTCGTGGGCTGGGAAAGGCTTCTGCCACTTACCACTTTCGCTGTAGTAAAATATGCCGTTCAGCATGCCTTTTAACAAATCCGGATTATATACCAGAAAAAGCGGGGCCGATGGATACGTAACGTCTACCGTATTGATAGAACCATTGCTAAAGTTTTCCTTGGATAGAAACAAGATTTCGCCCTGCGGACTTTTTACTAATTTATGCGCGGCGATACTTTGCCGGTAACCAACCACACAAAGTTTCGCATAGTTATCGCCGCCGGCGGCTTTGGCATCGGCATACATTTTTTTATCGAAGGCATCGCATTGCTGCATAATGCTTTTATAATCGGTAGCCGCATTTGCTAATTCATTTTCCATAGAAGCGCCGGCTTTTTCCCGCCACCACGGTTTTAGATTCTGGCCAAAATATTGCACGGCATATAAATCATCGTAACCCAGCATTATAAATTTACTTTGCTCGGTTTTGTCTACTTTCCCGAAAGGAAGCACGGTATTCAGCATCAGGTTTTTACCTTGCTGCGCGGAACTGGTTTTTATATTATTCTGGGCAAAATTATTAATGGCGGCCTCGCTAGCCGAAATGCTTTGCAATGGTTTTTCCTCCTGAGGAGCCGCCATGTAAACATAGCCCCAATCTATCCGTATATCGTCGCCTTTCTTTTGCAACACGGGTTGTTCGGTAGTGCCAGCTTGTAATATAGCCAGCTTATTGCTAGTGATACCTTTAGCACTTACTGCCTGAGCGGGCGTATTAACAGCTAAACTGGTAGAAGTACCCATATATAGCTGGGCATCGTGGCTGGCGCCATCATTAGCCTGCACCGCAAAGGTTACGTAAGATACCGGCCGGGATAGCAGCTCTAAGTTATCCAGCAGCAGCGGAGAAGTAAAAGTAACTTTTAAATCCAGAGGCCCACAAGCAAACTGGTAAATAGATTGGGTAGCCGTTATGGTTGCTTCTTTTTGTCTGGCTTGCGCTACGGCGGCATTTTTGTTTTCTTCCGGCTCACTTACCAAGCCCGCATCTAACCAGGCACCGCCGGCCGTATTGGCAATATGAATAGCCAGTACATTCTTGCCTTTGCGCAGCTTTTGCTTCATAGCATTTTCTATCGGAATGTATTTAAATTTATTTACCCACCCCGTGTGGCTGTATACTTTTTCGCCATTTAAATATATTTCAATGTTATCGTCGTGATTGAGTTTAAGGAAAAGGCGATTAAAATTAACCTGGTTCAGGGTAAAAGTTCGGCGCACCCATAAGTTTTTACTAGTCCATTTGGTCTTGGCGGTTTTATCATTATCGCCAAAAGGTGCAGCCCCGGTTTTCCAGTTATTATCGTTAAACTGTTCTTTTTCCCAGCCATTAGCCGGTTCGGTTTCGGTGTATTTTACCTCGTAATCTTTTTCATCGGCAGTAGGCAATACGGTATTGTATACTTCTTCTTCCTTGCCTAAAAAGCGGTACATTTTGCCGTCTACCTTTATTAAACCCAGCAAAGAATGATCTACGTTGGTCCAGTGTTTGGTAGTGCTGGCACTTAAATCGTCGGTATAAGACCAAATGCTAAAATAAGGATCGTGGGTAATAAGCGGATAAGCCGGGGCTTTCTGCAACTGGGCCGAAGCAAGATGCGAGAGCAAAAACAAAAGCGCAAAAAGCAGGCTTACGCCGCTATTTCTTCTCTTATTAGCTTTCCGGAAAAGTAAATTTTTGTTTAACACGGTTGTAAAAGTTTAAGTGATCTGTTTTATTAATTGGTAAAGACAAAGCAACGTAATATTATAGGCAGTTTTGATTTATATCGCGCCGCCGATTTTAAATAAATCATATAACTTTTTAACTACACAAGATTGACCTAGTGCTTCTCCAAATTAAAAATCAGAAATGTTGGTTAATTATAGTAATCTTCACTTCTGAAAACTTTATATTTTTCTGAAAATTAAATTGGAGAAGCACTAGTTTTTAATAACTCCATTTTATCTATAAATTTATCGTAAGAACTTAGCAACTCTAAGCCTTATTAATTGACAACAATTCTTTTTGTCTCGGTATGCGTTTCATGGTTTACGCGCAGTATATAAGTACCTTGTTGTAATTGAATTTGTGACAGCTGAAACGTATTAATACCTTTCTGAAGCTGTTTTTTACTATCCAGTAGCTTTACGCCGAAAATATCTAACACTTCTAGACTTACCTCTGTTGGCTGTTCAGCGTAAAGTGTTACGTTTAGGTTATCCTGGTTCTGCACCGGATTAGGGTACACACTCATGTTCATCTCTGGTGCTGCTATCTGGGTAACTTGCAGGGCATCAGAAATTGTTATATTATCCAGGTTCAGATAATTAGAGTTAAAATCTACCAGAATGGTACTGGTACCAACCGGAAAATCATAGGTAAAACTGGTGGTGGCATATTGGTTCCAACCGCCTGTATTCTGGAACTTCAAGTTTATTGCGGCCTCCCCGTTAACACTAATATTCCGGTAAGCATCACCAGCGTCAGCAGCATATTTTAGGGTTACCGTCTTACTACCTCCAGAGGTATTATTTATCTCAAACTTCACAAACTTTCCGGTACCCATCCAACCGCCTAAGAACGCCCAGCCAGAGTAGCCTGGCTGATTTGCCTCTAACATTACTCCCCGAATAGTTGCATTTTCCGCTTCGTACTGTCCTGGCGGTGTATTTAATTCCGGATACAAACCATTTTGTTTAGCAAATAAGCTCATAGCTTGAGCAGCTGCATTCTGGGTGCGGTCATTGATAGCGGATGAACTTGATGATTTATCCCAGTTTACCCCTACTGAGTTGTCAGGGTTGCGTGCTAAATTAGCAATGGCATCAACGCTTGTTTTCAATACGTTATAATATTCAT